>ENA-UOWG01000706-UOWG01000706.1-activated-sludge-metagenome-genome-assembly--contig:-NODE-706-length-40714-cov-5.653582_pt1 | contig 40714 bp, 34 predicted proteins | sample MGYA00238147_ERZ761563 | MGnify/ENA primary metagenome ERZ761563 (study PRJEB28884, sample SAMN05720216) | anaerobic digester metagenome | isolation source: active sludge of municipal...
GCTCATGGTTGAACCCCACCAGAACGGGTTTGGGCTGTCTTTCCGTCTGATGGAACGATATGTAGAGGCTGAGCGCGTCATTGATCTTTTTCGATCGCCTTAGCTCGCTCATCACGAAGGCCGGGATCAGGACATCATATCCGATCCCGCCAACGAGCAGGGTCAGCCGCTCATCGGAGATCCCTTTCAAAACACCCTCGAGATAGGCGATCATACCGCTCTCCTCTGGTCTTTACGATAGTAAGCAGTGAGCGCGACGGCAAGCGCGTCCGCCGCATGGAAAGAAGGAAGCTCACCGGTCTTCAGCATGCTCTGCACAGCGTTTTTTATCTGTTTTTTTCCTGCGTTCCCGAAACCCACGAGTGCGTTTTTGACCTCTTTCGGCGATATCTCATGTACGGGCAGGCCTCTTTGCCTTACCGTAAGGTAGAGGGCTCCTATAACGCTGCCGAGGAGTATTCCCGCCCTGGGATAACGGACAAGAGAGAAGACATTTTCCAGCACAACGAGGTCAGGCCGGGCCTGATCGATGATCTTGTTCATGTCTTCATGGATCTGCATCAGCCTGTCTGGTATGGCATCATGGGCAGGTGTCCTGATCGAGCCGCATCTCAAGAGCACGGGAGAAGGACCATCGCATCGAATCAAACCGAAACCGGTGCTTGCAAGTCCCGGATCAATGCCCAGAATGATCATTGTCCACCATTTTCACCATTTTTTTATGCCGTTGATCGATATTCATCATAACAGGATGGCCGGTCTTTGTAAACCACTAATCTCTTTCGATACAGCGCAGTTTTTTCATCACCGTTATGTTGATTTCAGCGGCCGTAATCAGTATACTTGATTGGTGCAGGACGAAGAATACATGAAATTATGCCTTTTGGAGGCGCACAAAGCACGCCGGAAGGATGAGGTCCCGGTTGGAGCGCTCATTGCGGCAAAAGACGGCACGATCATATCCCGTGCCCACAACATGACAAGGTCCCTCAACAACCCCACCGCTCACGCCGAGATCATCGCCATTGAAGAAGCATCCCGCAATATCGGCAACTATCGCCTCACCGGATGCAGCCTGTTCGTGACCATGGAACCATGCATCATGTGCGCCGGCGCAATGATCGAAGCCCGCATCAGCAGGCTCATTTTTGGATGCCATGATGCAAAGGGCGGTGCTTTCGGCTCTGTTGTCGATGTGAACGCCCTGCCTCTCAACCATAAGCTCGCAGTATCAGGCGGTGTTCTGAAAGATAAGTGCCAGCGCCTTTTAAAACAGTTCTTCAAGGCCAGGAGAGGTACCGAAGTGGCCATAACGGGGCCGACTCGAAATCGGCTGTACGCCTAATCCGCGTACCGTGGGTTCGAATCCCACCCTCTCCGCCATTTTTATTCTACTTTAAATTATCTCGTTCTTTTCCACATGCCGGTATTCACCGGGATTCAGATCTCCCAGCAAAAGCTTTCCGATGCGCACACGTTTGAGCTTCAGGACCGGGTGGCCCGCCGCCTCCCCCATCTTCCTTATCATGCGGTTCTTCCCTTCGTTCACGGTGACCTTAAACCATGCGTTGCTAACAGATATTTTAAAGGGCCTGACATCATCGGCACGATAAAGTTCACCATCTATGGTGATCCCTTTTTTCATCTTTTTTATGGTTTCTCTTGAAGGGATGCCCTTGAATTTTACCAGGTATTCCTTTGTCACTCCATATCTCGGGTGCATTATGTAATTCGCCGTTTCCCCGTCATTTGTGAATATCATGAGACCTTCAGAACTGTAATCCAGCCTTCCAACGGGAAACAATTTCAGATCATGCTTTATAAGGTCCCTCGCCATTTTTCTTCCCCTGGGATCCTTGAGATCAGACAAATATCCGGCCGGTTTGTAGAGGGCTATATAAACAAAGATAGTCCCCTGTCTTACGACCTTGTCATCAACGGTTATTATGTCCTGCGGTGAAACGCTGAAGGTGGGCGAAGTGACTTTTTCTTTATTGACCTTTACGCGGCCTTCCCTTATCAGCTCTTCGGAATGGCGCCGTGAAAATGCACTTTCACGCGAAAGAAACTTAAGCAGGCTCTCCATCAGGCATGGTTCTTCATACCCGTCATCAATCCTTGTATGTCTCGACAGGCTTCAGGATCTCCCTTTGCAGAACCGGTTTCATCATCGTCGCGCTTCTCGTGGATTTCCGATAGATCTTGAATACGATGTTCTCTTTCCTTGGAAGCGGATTTGCCTCGATCTCTATCACAAGATCTTCCGGTCTGTCGATCGTAAGGATCGCATCTTTCTGAGCAATTCTATCCTGATCGGAAAGCGCGACAAGAAATGTATCATTATAATAGAAACCTTTCTTAAAGGATGCCTTTATCGTGTGGTTGCCAGTTGACAGTGGTATTATATACTCCTTTTGCTTGTCGAACCTGAATTCGTTCTTGTCGATCGTAACTGTAAAATCTGTTGGAGTAACTATATTGAACTCTGCCCTTCTGAGCGTGTATTCCAGTATAGGATTGTTCCTTGTTTCATAGCTTATGATATCGTTGCGTTCATCGCGGCTTGTGGTCTTGTGATGCACAGGCTTATAGATGATCTGGCAATTTACCGTCTTCTCTTTCTTTCTTTCTGTGAACGGCACGGTGACGGCTGAAACAAGCTGCGTATAAGGAGCGGCCGGGATCATCGTGTCAAGTGCCAGATCCTCCCAGTTCTTGTCGATCTTGTAGAACGACAGCTCAATCCTTTTTCCTTTTTCCTTATCTTCTTTTATCTTGTATGTTCCCGAGATGATCACATCAATCTGGTCTTTTTCCAGGTACTCCTCGATCTCCTTGTTATATTCGCTGTATTCCCCCGGCAGATATGCGAACAAAGAAGATGAGACTCCTCTTCCTGCGGACTTAATCCTTTTCTTTTGAAAAAAGATTTTCTTCATTTCACTCTTGACCTTCTCTGAAAACTTCGTAACATTCCTGTTCTCATCGAAGATATCATAAATAAACACTCTGATTTCTTTATGGGGAGGATAGGGCTCCACTATCTTTGTCAATAAAGCAAATATGGGTGGCAACAGATTTGCGTCTTCATATTTCAATTTTTTTATCGTTGCATTATCAACTCCGATCTCCCGCTTCATCTCTATGATTTCGCATACGCTCGACATGTCATAGATATCAACTACGGCGCATTTTCCAATAGTGTCCATCATCTTGGGGTCTTTTTTGTCGTACAGTTTGAATATGTCCCCTTTTATTACACCGCTTTTCTTGCCGAGATTGGTTATCGCCTTGTCACCGAGAAGGATCTTGAACTTCCCGTCAAGGTTCCCTGTCACCTGCCCGATGGTAGTGTCGTTCGTATTAACGGGAAGGTTCTTCTCATCCGCTGCAATGCAGTTAACTGATATAAAAATCGATATGCATATGATGACTGCAGTAATCGTTTTCATTTAGCCCTCGTTCTTATAAAGGTTTTTAACTATTCTCGGCGTAATGAATATGAGAAGCTCTGTCTTAGAGTCCTGGGAGGTCTGTCTTTTAAAAAGCCACCCGAGGAGCGGAATATTCCTCAATCCCGGCAGCCCCTTCTCTGAATCACCTTCTGTACGCTCATATATACCGCCGATAACAGCCGTTTCCCCGTCTTTGACATAAAGGATCGTCGTCGCCTGTTTCTTATCGATCGTTGGCACACCTTCAGATGTCAGTGTAAAGTCTGCCTGGTCCTTCTTTGCAAGTACGTCAAGCCTTATGAAGCCGTCTTTTGTTACCGAAGGTGTGACCTCCAGCCCGAGAACTGCCTCTGCAAATTGTGTCTGCGTACCCGACTGGGAGTATGTCTTGTAAGGTATTGACTTGCCCTGCTGAATAATCGCCTTTTTATTGTCCGAAGTGACCACCTTTGGATTTGACAGTATTCTGCCCTTCCCTTCATTCTCAAGCGCCGACAGCTGTATGTCGATCAGGAAAGAATCATCCGCTCCGCCTATGAACATTCCGAAGATACCGCCCGCGTCTTTTGCGACAGCCGCTCCCAGGTTTACATTGTAGGGTACAATATAGCCACCGGTCCTGAAACCGTATTTATCCACAGGGGACACGAGTGTGCCTGACCCGCCCTCGGTGGCGCTTGTGTAACCGGTGCCTCCTGAAAGCATGACCTCTTTATTTCCAAGCTGTCCTGACGTCTGGTTGTAGCGGGTGCCCCATTGTATACCGATGTCCCGTGCGAACGATGAGTCAGCCTGGACGATCTTGCAGTCTATCTGTATCTGGGTCGGCTTCTTATCATGCTCGCGAATGATCTTTATCATGTTGGATACGTTCTCTTTCGTATCCCTTATTATGAGCGCGTTATTCCAGGAAACCTGGGTGATGGTCCCGAATTCTGAAACGAACCCTTTCTTTGATGCTCCCGGAGCTGTTGTTCCTTCACCGCCCTTGAGCATCTTTTCCATATCCACCGGGCTGACATAGCTCAGATAAACAGTTTCGGTAACAAACTCCTCACCAATTTTCTGTTTTTCGAGCCTTTCTTTTCTGAATGATTCCCTCTCTCCTATCTTCCTTTTGATCTCGTCATCAAATTCTTTTACGGTTACAACCCGGATAACATTGTCTGCCTCAACCTTCCTCAATCCCCCCGTTTCGACAACGAGGTCCAGGGCTTCATCCCAAAAGACATCTTCGAGCTTCATTGTTATCTTGCCCTTGACAGCGTCCGAAATAATTATGTTCTTTGAAGACACTTCGGCAAGTATCCGTATAACGTTCCTGACATCAGCATCCATGAAATCAAAGGAAACCTTCGTTGACGGGGTACTTTTTTTCGCTGACTGGCTGAAGCATAACAAGGGTATGATTAAAAGTAACAGAAAAAATAATAGCATTATTTTTCTACTCATAGTTCACCCTTCAGTTCTTGGGGATATCAACGGTAACCTTCTTTGTTTCCCCTTTTGATTTGTAACCCAACACAACATTGCTGGTCGTAACATCAATAACCCACATATTCTTGTTCAGGTGGTCACCCTTTTTGAAAAAGATGCCCTTGCCCTGTGTATCTTCCATCATTGCTATCATTCCTTTATCGCTTTTTATAACTCCGACAAGCCTCAGGGCCTCAAGCTCGTATCCTATCTTTTCCTGAGGTTCCTTCTTGTCTTTCGATGTCCTTACCGTCATCCCTCTGGATGTCTTTGCCTTCATAAGGAGGATCGGTTCAAAGGGATCTCTGGTCCCTTCGCTCGCATAAGAAAAATCTTCCACGTTATATTTCATCTCCGTCTTTTGTTCCTGAGGTTTTTGAACAGGCTGCGGCGCCCTGGTGCTCTGGGCTGATGCCCAGGACGCACAGAACAGAATGCAGGCGCAGAATATGGCGCTACTTTTTCTTAGATGCTGCATCATCTCCTGCCTTTTTTGCACCTTTTTTCGGTGCCGGTTCAGCTTTTTTCACCGGCTCCCGTAAATAAACATATGCGTTTGCCCCGCATGAACCCTCGAGGACCGCTTTATTCGGGGGACCTTTTGACTCTATTGAAAAATTGTTGATGCTTATGATCCTTTCCAGTTTCCTCACACCATCCAGAAAAGATGCCAGGTTACCGAACTTACCCTGGAACTTGATATCAAAGGGAAGTTCTGAATAAAAATCCCTGTTCTTTATTTGTTTCGGCTCAAACTGTTTTATCTTCAGCCTTGTCTCTTCGCTCACGCCCGTAACGCTTCTGAGCAGATTTGGCAGGTCCTTTGACTCAGGCAATTGGCGCATCACGTCCTGGAGCAGTTCCTGCATCTGCGCATATTCCTTTCGATGTTTGTCTATGTTCTTCTTAATGTCCTGCAGTTTCTTAAGCTCCGCCTGCAATTTCGCGTACTCCTGAACGAGCTTGCTTTTTGTCTCCAGCTGAGGGATCATAACGAAATAATACAGTGCTCCCAGAATGGCGAGCACGATGACAACCATGACAATGAGAATATACTTTTGCGGTATCTTCTCTATCTTTTTTCCAAGGGTCTTTGGTTCGAAGCCTACTCTCATAATGACATATTCCCCTGAACTATGAACTTCTTGATAACGAGGCCTTCTTCCGTCACATCCTGAATGCTCTTCAATTCAAGGTTCTTTATATATGGGAGCTTCGCGAGCATTTCCATGAAATCCGATATGGATTCGTTGACAAGCGATCTCCCTTCGATCTCGAATTTGTCTTCAGTCTTTTTGAATGTCTTCAGCCAGACCCCTTCCTTTATCGATGTGGACAGGTCAAAAAGCGACCGTGCAGCCAGGGCCCTTCCCGATTTGAGCTTATTGACAACCTTTATCCTGCGTTCGATCTCCGCTTTCGCCTGCTGGATCCTCTGATACTCCTGATAATACGGCTGCAGGCTTGCAAGCTCTGTCTTTGTATAGGCGATGTTCTTCCGGTAATCGCTTATATCCTTCCAGTTATAGAAGAAGATACTCCAGAAGAGTATGTTGCCGATAAAGAGGAGCAGGCAGAAGGTAACGAGGTTGACCTTCAACGCGCTCGTTTTTGTTTTCTTATATGGTAACAGGTTTACCTTTATCATATCACGCCATCAGATCCGTTATTCGAGTTGACAGATAGACCGGTACGACCATGAACTCCTTCATTTCATCGTACATGCCCGCCTGCCCACTGCCACCCTCGATCAAAAGAAAGGGATCGATCACTTCAACCGTTATGCCTGTTTCATCCACGATCTTTTCCTTGATCCCCGGTAAAAGTGAAGAGCCTCCCGTGACATATATCTTGCCGATGTTCTCCTTCGGCTTCGTCGCGAGATAGAACCTCACCGTCTTGTTTATTTCCGAAGAGATGTTGAAAATAAAGTCCTCAAAAAGATAGACGACATCGGAGTTGGCCGTCAGCTTCTTTTGCTCCGCGTCCTTGTATTTTACCTTGATTGATTTTTGTATCTGGCCCGTCAGGTATTTCCCACCCATGAGGATCTCACGGGTGAATTCTATGTTCTCACCGTTCAGAATGGCTATGTTTGTCACCGATGCGCCGATGTCCACTATCAGCACAGAGTTCTCTTTCGGCGCATAGACCTGTTCGACCACATTTGAGATGCCGAACATGTCCACATCCAGTATCTGCAAACTAAGGCCGGCCATATTGAACGTTGCTATATACGCGTCAACGATTTCTTTTTTAACTGCGACTATCTTAACGTTCATCATGTTCTGTTTTTCCGGATCGACACCCTGTACATAATAGCTGTAATAAATGTCCTTGATCGGAAATGGTATGGCGTTCTCGACCTCAACGCTTATCATGTTTTCCAGCGCGTCATCATCCATAAAAGGGACGCCGATCTTCTTGGAGATCACCGAGTAGCTTGAAAGGGCGCAGGCCGCGTTCCTAGTCTTGATATTGTTCTCATTGAAGATGTCCCGCAGCTCTTGCGAAAGGAAATCTATGTCGACGATATGGCCGTCGCTTATAAGCTCCTGTTCATAGGTTTTTTTGATAACATTCTGTATTGAAAAGGATCCTTTCAGATTCTTCAGTATGCATAATTTAATAGAGGTTGTACCGATGTCGACGCCGACCAGGTCCGTTATCTGCTTTACGACAAAGCTGCTGAACATCCCGGACTGTTTGAGAGACTCGAACATGTTCTTCTTTGCTTTTATCTTCGCCGGCTTCTCCGCCTCGGATTTCTGAATATCATCATGCCTGAATTCGGGCAGGCCCTCTTCCTTTTCAACTTCTTCCGGCAGGGGCTCTTCTACAGCCCTTTGCATCCCGGCATCCGGTTCGACATACCCGTATCCTGCGGAAGGAGTCGTGTCTTCCGCCTGCTGTTCGAAGATGGGTTCGCGGATGATGGTCATTTCGCCTTCGGGCGTCGAGCTGTCAAAGGCGAGTATTAATATCGGTATCCCGAAAAGAAGTATCGTTATGCCGTAGAGCCAGTAGCTCTTGCCCAGCTTTTCTGCGATGCTTCCCCATATACTCACCGTTGAATAAATATTTACGATGGGTATCATCAATCCCAGCACGTTCCACGCGGACACCCCGCCGCACCTGCAAAGAAGGACTATATTGTAAAAAGGGATCAGATATTCCCAGAATGCGCCTATTCCGAACTTGCTGCCTATACGGTACGCCACATAAGCGCCAAAAAGATACATCACTATGTACACTAAAATAATTACAAGTCCAAAGATCTCGAATGGATTTGTCATATTTTCGTTACGTACGATCCGGAAATACCGGCCGCCCGCTCAAACCCCCGCTTGACACAATAGACATTATGTTCTGCCTTAAACAATTATACTCACCGCGACCCTTACCGGGCTTGCCGTTGCCAAATAACGGCAATATGTTCGATGCGTTATAAGCATATAAGGGAAAGAGATTTATCCTTTTTGTGCCTATCATGTTGAAAAATTTAACAGAAGCACTTTTTTTTGTCAACATATTTTTTCAGGTTAGCTCACATTTTCATGCTGTTTACTCAAGTATTCGTTTCATCTTATTGATATTATTAACTAATACACACCTTTCATTCAATTGCCAATATGTGCTGCAAGATCGTTTATTTCAATAAATTCAAAGCATCCTCCTGCGTATAAGAGAAATCGCTTGAATATTATTTTTTATTTTCTGCAGGTTTCTTTTCTTCGGTTGGTTTGGGGAGGTCGATCTTGAACGGGTGCATTGCCACTCCGCCTTTATTATCGGAGATCTTTACCTTGACGTTGTGCTGTCCGTAATCATTCTCTGTGAGCTGCCAGTTTATCGTCCCGGTCTTAGGGTCTATCGACATACCCTGCGGCGCCTCGGTCAGTTCATATGTCAGGGTATCACCATCAGGATCGGTGCACTTGACCTGATAGGAAAATGATTTTCCGTCATATTTGAACTGCTTGTCTTCTGAAACATGCGGCGGGGTATTTTGAATCGAAAACTCAAGGACCCTCGCCTGTAATGCTTTTTCGCCTTCAAACGGCGTGACCTTCACCGCCACTTTGTCACCCCGCTTGAATCCGCTCAGGCTGTCGCTTCCATCACCTGCCGGCTGGCCGTTTATTGACCAGTCATATCGATAGATCATCTCAACGCCGTCCCTTCCGGGCGGTTTTTCGACAATGACCTTTACAATGTCTTTATTATTGACCGATTCGAGTTTCAATTTTGCCTTTGATAAGACCGCCTGGACCTCCTGAGGCAATCCTGTCCCCTGCAGTGCGCTTCCTGTTTGCCCCGGGATATTTTTAGGCACACCGGCAACATCTGTTTCCGATGATCTTCCTCTCAGCACAAAATAGAGAACGATAACTACGATAACAATGACGATTATGATCGAGGCAAAAACGACTTTATCCTTTATGCGCTGCTTCTTCAGGGCTTCTTTTTGAGCCTGGGCCTTTTTCGATAGCGGCTTAGCAGGCTTAGTAGGCATAGAGGACTTCAATATTGGCGCGCTCCGTTGTGCTGTTTTGCGGTCTCGCATCGGTCATGAGCGTATAGAGGAAAGGGAAATGCTGTACGCTTATCATGCCTGAGGCGTTGTCAACGGTGCCCGAGGCCAATTCGAGGACTGTTCCGCTCTTGTCGGAGTTTCCCGGTACTGTATCTATTATCTTCATGCTGACAACAAAGGGTCTGCTGGAGCCGCCAACCCCTTTCAGATTGAAAACGATATCGCTGTTTACCGTGGGGTCGGGGTTGCTGTCGCAGATACCCCCCGGCCAGCTTCCCGTAAGGCTTGTCAGTTTTGTTCTAAAACATACATCCCTTGCGGAGTTTGCAGTGACGGACGGGACTATGTCCGGCAATATGGCAAGACCGCTGACAACGCCTGACAATGTGCTCCCGGTGATCACCCTCGGCAATATGTCTTTTGTCATGACTTCTATGGCGCCAATTGACGCCTCTTTTGAACTTTGATATTTTCTCTGCATCCCTGATATTTCGGTACTTGACATTGTATAATACATGATCGCCGCGAATATACCGGCCGCAATGGAAACTACGATCAGGACCGAAACGAGGGCCACGCCTTTGTTCTTTTCGTTATAATGAGACATTTTTTTCATCCTCATTCTTAATAAAAACTCTTTGGTTTTACAATAAGCGTATATATTTTCCAGCGGTAGTGGTTCCAATCGGCACCGCCGAACCCGGTAAGGTTCACTGACGTGCCAAGCGCTACGGTTGGACCGATCGTAACCGGGTTTGCCCCTCCATACGTGAACGTCCTGTCCATTGTACCCTCATGCGCGAGAATATAAACATGCACTTCCTTGACCTGTTCCTTGACCGAAAGCGCGTCGAGGCTCGTTATGCTGTTTGCGCTGCTGTCGGGTATCCCGTCACCATTCGTGTCAAGCCTGAACACGACCTGCATGTTTGCAACGCACTCGATCAGGGGAAACTCTGTGAGCGTCCCGCCGCCTCCGCCTGTGTGGTCTACCGTGGCCTTTATAAATGTGCCGGTCCCTGCCGCGCAGCTCGGGTTCGCCAGATTTTGCCTCACATAATAATCCGCCCTGTTAAAGGGCATGGCAGGCATCGTGTTCTGCTCAACGCCGAAAGCAAGGAATCTCTCACCTGAGCCGGTCGGCACAAAAGCAGGCGACAATGCCGCGGTAGTGTACTGAAGGGCGTAGGCACCCGATGAAGAATCGACGATCAGTTTAGACCTGCCGCCAAGGCTTGAACGGGGTTTGACGACTATCATATAATCCGTACCGGTCACCATGTCCTGGCCGAGATCATTCCAGACATGGACTGTCGAACCGTTTATATGGGTCCACTTTCCCGCCGCACTGTTCATACCCACGGCGGGGGACCTTATAACCAGGTAATCCGAATTGGCCAGATACGTGGCAAAGGCGCTGACATCGTTGCTGTGGACCAGGGCCCTGGGAATATTAGGCGCATCATTGTACTGCTGCGCGGGATTGCCCGCTGCCTCTGCATAACTTCCCGGCGTGGACTGGAACTCGTCGGCGAGTCCGAAACCTGCATTTGCAAGATCACTCCTTAATATCTCAAGGCCAAGGGCGGTCTCGAACTGCGATGATACCAGCGACGCCTGCTGCCTTTGTCCCCATATCATGCTCTGCAGCAACTGGCTGTTCATCGCCATGATGATGCCCATGATCGTTATGGAGATGATTATCTCCAGTAAACTGAATCCCTTCTCTTTGCCGTGCTTTCGCATATAAGCTTCAACCTCACGCTTCTGTACTGATGATAGTCGCCGCGTCGTGCCGGTGGTTCAAACCCCTGTGGGTCCAGGTCACGTTCACCTGGATCGCGACACTGCTTGTTGAAACGTTCTGCCTTACCCAGTTCACATTATAAGTGATATCAAAATTCCGGATCTTTCTCTGCTCCGTGGAATTGATCACCACGGTCCCCGACTGCACTTCATCGAAACGGGAATTGCGAAGTGTTTCAAGTGTTGACTCGGATATGCGCATCGCCTCGTTTCGAATGGAGTTGTCAATATTGATCCGTATATAGTTTCCCAATCCATCGAGTATTGCCATCATACCGATGGAAAGCACCAGCATCGAGACCAGAAGCTCGATGAGGGTAAATCCTTTTTTGTTAGTTGCAAGACGCCACATTACACCCTCCTGCTCCTCCCGTGAATTTGCCCATCCTGATCCTGGTCGGTGCCACCACGATGCAATTCGTCAGCTCCCCCAGGTTGGGCGCCGGTATGCAGATAGCTCCCTGCTGCGTTGCGATGCCCCGGGCATCATAAACGACCCTGTTATTCGTAAAGGTCTGCTCCATCGTCTCGTTCTGGGGTGTCGAATCGCTCGCAGAAAATATGATATCCGCCGCTCTCGCCAGCCGTAGAGTATCAGGCGGGGTCGCACCGGGAGAACCGTCACCGTTGGTATCTTCTATCACCTGGTACTGGTTCGGCGGGGTGAAGACCATGAAATGGGTCCTGTTGTTGTTCATCGCCATTATCCGCATGTTCATGATATCGGAATAGAGCTTCCTGGTCTGGTTCTGGATCTTGTTCTTCCTCACCAGGCCTGACATGCTCGGGGCCGCTATGGCAGCCACTATGCCGATAATGGCCATCACTATAAGGAGTTCGACTAATGTAAAACCTTTTATATTTTTCATTTTTCCTTCATATGCAATATCTTTCTCATCGGCCTTGGAGGTGCAATGACGGAAAGACCGTCCGGAGGGACTATGCCCGGTGCCAGTGCGGCGCCTTTACCTCCGCCCAGGGTCAACTTTGATGTCCCGTCGTCATTCAGCAGGGACGGGTTCGCGATCATACCGGTTGAGAGCTGTGTCAGGATACGCGCGGACAACGCCGAGGTCGGCGGAGCGCCGCCGTTTGCATACCATACGGCCCATATATAGGAGTAACCGCCGAAGGAACAGACATCCGTTGAGGGTGAGCTTGTCATGAAGTAAACAAGACCGTTGAACGATGCCGTCGGCTGTGATAATACCCTGTGGGCCTTATAACCTGTTTCGGGAGCGGGAAAATTGATGTACCAGCCCAGCTTGGTGGAGCCCAGGGCGGACGATGAACCGGTCTGGTCCTGGAGGTCTCCGATCAGGACCTGGGTGGTACACGCCGTATCGAGGGCATTCGACGAGGAATAGCACGGTTCCCTGACCCCGTAAAAGGCTTGCTGAGTATCAGGATCGTCAAGGGTCAGACCGCTGTCCCTGCGGTAAAAGAACCTGCCCGTGCCGAAATAGAGCCACAAATTGCCGTTCTTCCTGTCCTGCAGCTTTGATATACCTGCCGTGACAGGGCCGATGTTGTCTATCACATTGCTGACGATCCAGTTGTTGGGGTTCGTATCGTTCTTGGTCATAACACGGATGACCCCGCCCTTCGTCCAGGTCGTACCGTCCTTTTTTGTGTATCCCAGGTACAAAATATCGTCGCTGTAAGGAGTTGCCCCTGATTTGGTCTGGTCGCCCTTGTCGATATCGATGGTGGCCTGGCTGAGCGATCCGCCGAAGGCGTTGGCGACTCCCGTGTCAATGGAATATACCGTCGAATCCGGTCCGGTCATCAGGTCGAGAACAAAGAGCTTCAGGTTCTGGTCGGAGGACCCCATGAACTGGTTGTCTGTGGTGTTTATGGGACCGGTGGGACCGCTCGCGAATACCGCGAACCACTTCCCGTTCTTCGCGGGGTCGCCGATCCGGATGATCGCCGGGCCTGTCGTTGAAAACCCAAGGTCACTGCGGGAAAATTCCCAGAGTAGTTTCGGGTTCACGGGGTCGGTGATGTCAAAGGCAAAATACGAAGAGTAGCCAGCGCCGGTGATCGGCGTCTTCACACAGTCCGTGCAGGTGCTTGCATTGTCCCTGCACGCCCCTCCAAAACCCATGCCGCCTACCACAATGGTCCTCCAGCTCCCCCTGGTCTTTGTGTAGTTGGGGTCCTGCACCAGAGAGCCGCCCGCGTTCATACTTGCATCAAATATGGTGACAGGCTGGTTTACGAGGTACATATGGCAGTAGTTTGAGCTTGTGAGATACTTGAGGTACGGCAGTGCCCCCTTTGGCACAAAGGCCCATCTCTCGGTGCCGAGAGGCGTGTCCACCGTTTCCAGTTTCGCTGCCTGGCCTGACGACAATCCGCTGAAGATCAGTTTGCCCAGTTCAAAGGCGTGGAGCATACCGTCGTTTGCGCCCACAAAGACCATGCCGCGCTGCTTGTAACTGCCCGTCGGGTTCCCCGAGGCGTCAACATCGTTGACAAACTGGTAATATGTCCTGTCGTTGTAACCGTCAGGCTGATATTTGTGGTAAGAATTGAGGGGGAATGACCCTTTGAGACGGGGCGTGGATGAAACGATATCGCCAAGCTTCCACACCCGCGTGTCCGTTGTGCCCTGATAGGTTGTCTTCACCGTCCTGTTCCGGTAGCCCGCTATGTCATAGCCATGGAGATAATTCACAATATTCTGTGCCTCAGCGGCATCCGCTGCCTGAAGATAGGTCTGAAGCGTCGCGTTCGATGACGCCTCGGCGGCCGAGAAATTAATGAGGGTCTTTCCATCAACCGTCGTGTAGATTGTCCGCGGCGATGCAGTGATGTCCCTCGCCCAGAGCATGATACCCGCTTCCCAGAGGTTCTTCACTTCGTCGACATCGACGGGGGACGGGGTATCCTCGGCGCCCGCCAAACCGTACGCGTCAGGCTGGTACCTGTGAACCATCGTCTTGCCGAGGCCGACATCGAACTCAAAGCCCAGGATATCATCGCTGTAAATATCGAGGGTCTTGTTCGCGGCCGTGTCCTCGCGGATCGTACTGCTGGCTATCTGGGGATCGATATAGTACCACAGGTTCTGCATCTCCCCCGTCCAGTCGATCTCGGCATTATCGAACTTGCGTTTCGGGAAGAACAAGGCCTGAAGGATATTGGCGCCGCTGCCTTCCGCAGAGGCAAGGACTGAAGCCGCCGTACCTGATGAAGACTTGCGGAGCATGTCGTTCAAGGCGTTGGAAATACTCGTTATGATCGTGTCGCCTTCGTCGGCTTCGTAGAAATTATATGGCAGTCCCGTCTTGTTCTTGTCCCATTCGCGGCAGCCCTCGTTCCAGGTACCGGCAGGATCGCAATCGGAACGGGGGTAAACCACGTTCCTGCTGTCCGACGGCACGCCTGTAAAACTATAGGGGATCTTGTCGGTGCTGGAAAAATCGAAACCGCCGAATATGGCCGTCGTGATCATGGCGCGCCTGCCCTGGAGCTTTGCCGTGGCGTCCTGATCACCAAAAGCATAAACGGCATATACGTTGGCATTCTGGGTTCCCGTAAGGTCTGACCGCAGGTCGTTGGTGTGGATCTCGTTGGCGGTCTGCGCCGGGTCATTGCCCGAGTTCCACTGACCATCGGAAAATATGAGAACAAAGGCCCTTCTGCAGGGCACTGCGACATTGGACCCGCTCACCTTGTCATAAAAAGGGTCCTTATCCCCGTCTGCCTTGGAGATATAGGTGCTGTTGTTGGCATCAACGGTATAATAGGTGCTCTGACGGTAAAAGTTATTGGCGCTGCGGATGGCCTGGCCTGTCGGTGTGCCATTGATGGCAACCCTGGTGTTGACCATGGTTTTCAGAACAGCAAGGGAATCGAGCTTGCCGGAGTAGATCTTTCCGTCCAGACCGCCGTTATCGTTAAAGTCCATGAATGTGAAGATGACCTTATTGTAGAAATCATCGATAATGCCCCTGATGGTTGATGAATCCTCCACTTTTACCCTGATGTTGTAGTTGGTAAAAGTGCCGAGCGGGCATGCCGCGTTGGACTGTGTGAGCCGCCTGTTGTACAGATAGGTGTCGTTGGATATCTTAAATGTGCAGTTCGTGGTAGTATCGACAAAGGTGTCCTGATAGCTGCCGCCGGTATTATAGAACTCGTTGCCTTCGCTCTGCAGGGTGTCCGTCTGGCTGGAGTTTACTCTGCCGCCGGTGAGGGCCTTGCGTACAACGTCCATCCTTGTCGTCCCTATCCAGTTGAGAAAGTTCCCGGAGATCGCGGTGGCCGTGCCTATCATGTCGGTGCAGGTCCCTGCGGAATTGACCTCGAAACGGGCGTTCGTGGTGCTGTACTGATAACATTTGGTCGAATCGAAGTAGCCGTAATATGTCTTCGCTGTGTTGTATTTCTGGTTGGCATAGTCCGAGTGAGTTGTCTTGGGGACACCGCACCGGGCGCTGTAGTTGGGTGATGAACGGTATGCGTAAAGGTCGCAGGCCATGTAAGCCGAGAACTGCATACTGCCCGATGCGTCCATTACGACCATGACACTCGGTTTCACGGCGTTCGTCGCGAAGATGGGGAACACGCAGTAATCGGTGTTTGTCATGGTTGCAGCGTTTGAAAAGGAGGCGCTCCCCAGCGCGATCAAACAGGCAATTATTAAAAAGACCTTTCTCATGTATCATCTCCCCCTATCTATGCAAAAGGAATTCATTGAAGGCACGGATCACGCCCGGGCCCAAAAAAAGATACAGCACCGCGCAGAGCGACAGGAAGGGTCCGAAGGGTATGGCGTATTTCGTGCCCTCCTCCCTGCCTTTCATGAACATGAGCGGGATACCCACGAGTGTTCCAACAAGAGAGCCGCCTATGAGCGAGAAAATGACCCCCTTGAGACCGCTGAAGGAGCCTATCATGGCAAGGAGCTTTATGTCGCCTCCGCCCATGCCTTCCCGCTTCGTGATCAACTGGTATCCGTAGGCAATGACGAAAAGTACGCCCCCTCCGATGAGAACCCCGTACACCGCGTCCATGACCCTGAAACCGGGCCTCATAAAAGATATGATCAATCCCGCGGCCATCCCGCCGATGCTCAGGATATCGGGGATGATCTGAAAGTCATAATCTATAAAGGATACGACGATCAGAATGGAAACGAAGAATACCTGAATTAAAAATTCGTATGTTAATCCCCACCTGCGGTAGATCATCATGAAAATAACGGCGGTGATCAATTCCACAAGGAAGTACCGGAAAGAGATCCTTGTCCCGCAGTCCCTGCATTTCCCCTTGAGCAGGATATAGCTCACAAGCGGTATATTGTCGTAGAATCTTACAGGTTTTTCACACCCGGGGCATGATGAAGGAGGGTGTATAATGGATTTTTTCCTTGGTATGCGGTATATGCAGACATTAAGGAAGCTGCCGATGGCCGCGCCGAAGATGAAAGCAACTATGGAATATATGGTATGCATCGTTCTTCAGACTCACTTTACGTTTGCCAGCGTTCCGTTCTGGTCGATGGTCCAGCGGTCATCATAGACCTTGTCATTATTGAGATCGCCGTTCGCCTCCGCCACAAACCCCTTTGAATCGGCATGACGTATGCTGAAATGATACTTCCTGGTCCTGTTCTTCCACTGCGCGAGCTTTGTGACATCGTCAGTGTATGTTCCATGGAGGGACCGGTAGGCCCTCTCAGATTCAAAAATACACTGCAGCTGGCTCCTCACGCTCACCTGTTCCTTTTTCTTCACTCTCATTGCATGCATGGGAAAGGCTATCGCCAGTACCACGCATATCACAACCACGCCTACCAGCAGTTCAATTATTGTGAAACCTTTTGTTTTCATGACTGTTTTATAAGATAGGGGGCTTTGCGGGCCCCCTATCCTCCGATCGTTAGCCTTTACTTATTTAGGCTGGTATTTAGCCATTGTACCTGTGGAAGTCCAGGTCCAGGTCTGGTAGTTGTCGGTGGCCGGTCCGGCGCATGCAAGAGTAAGCGTATCTCCTGCAGTTATTCCGTTGATGGCGGCGTTCATCGTCCAGATGATCGTGGCGGTACCTGCTGAATTGTCAAGGCCAGTAACTGAGATCGTACCATACTTGTTCGGTACGGTGATACCGAGGGTCGCCGCCACGGCATCCCTGTCTGCCATATCGGCGACTGCCCCTGCGGGTGAATGCTCGGCTGCCCACGCGATGATACCTGTCTTAACTGCGCCCATTGAGTTGACAATTTCCGTGACTCTTGTCTTCCTCGTGTAATCCATATAGGCCGGAAGGGCTATGGCCGCGAGGATGCCGATGATCGCGATAACGATCAAGAGCTCGATCAACGTAAAACCTTTGGTGTTCCTGTGAAGCTTCAACATACTACACCTCCTGAAATTATGTAAGTTAGTAATACCATTATCGCTATTTTAGCACAATAATTTACATTGTAAATGATTTTTGTCACACTTTTGAGAAATGACAACCGTTGTTGCCTGCCACCCTTACGGTATCAAAAAGCTTTTTGTTCCGCCATGTTGCGGATGCCTGGCAATGAGGGGCCTCTTTCGCTTTTTGTCGATCCATTTAAAATAAACCATTTCGCAGGCATGCGGCCCTGTGCTTCTCTTCACCTGCCAGAACGGGTGCCTGTTCGCCGCAGCGGGCGGTTTTTTCCTTGCATTTATTATAATAGGGGCACAGGGCGGCGTTTTCGCCGTCGGCCGGGTCTGTTTCGAGAAAAAATTCTCCCCTCGAGGCGCTAAGGAGCATCCTCGTGTAAGGGTGAAGGGGGTTGAAAAAGACCTCGTCGCGCTCGCCTGCCTCGACCACCTTCCCCCTGTAAAGGACAAGGATGTGGTCCGAGAGGAAGCGGACGACGTTCAGGTCGTGGGAGACGAAGATCATGGAGATACCCGATTGTTCGCGTATATCGAGGAAAAGATTGACGATCTGGGCCTGTATGGAGACATCGAGGGACGATACGGGCTCGTCGGCGATAATGAGCGCCGGATCCGTCGCGAGGGCCCGGCCGATGGCGACCCTCTGCCTCTGGCCGCCGCTCATCTCATGGGGGTATTTTCCGAGGAAATCCTCATCGAGACCGACGCTCCTTAAGATCTCCATGACCTTCTCCCTCGCGTCCCTCTTTTTCGCTATTCCGTGGTACACGACCGGTTCGGCAATGATGTCGAGCACTTTCATCCTCGGGTTCAGGGACGAATAGGGGTCCTGGAAGATTATCTGCATCTGCCGGCGCAAATCCCTTATGCCCTCCCTTCCGGCCTTGAGCAGGTCGGTGCCGCAGAAAACCACCCCGCCGCTGTCGGGCCTCTCGAGCAGGAGGACGCACCGCGCCAAGGTGCTCTTGCCCGAGCCGCTCTCCCCCACGATACCGAGGGTCTTGCCTGCCTCAAGCTCAAAAGTAACGCCGTCAACGGCCCTTATGGTCTCTTTTTCAACGGAAAATACCGACCTTCTGATCTCGTAGTACTTTTTCAGTTCTGATACAGATAACAGCGGACCCATTGATCCTTTTCCACCTCTTTCATGACGGGCTCTTTGACCCTGCACATATCCATTATATAAGGGCACCTTGGATGAAAGGTGCAGCCCGTTGGCAGTTCCGAAAGTCTTGGAACACTGCCCGGTATGGCCGTGAGCCGCCTGGCACTGCCCGAAAACCCCCCTATCGATCCCAGAAGCCCCCTGCCGTAAGGGTGGAGGGGCTGTTTGAAAAAATTTTCGACCCTGCTGAGCTCAAGCATCCTCCCCGCGTACATCAGGCCGATCGAATGGCCCAGCGACCTGACGATATTGAGGTCGTGGGTTATGAATATCATCGACATATCCAGGGTGTCCACGAGCCCTTCAAGAAGGCCCAGTATCTGTGACTGCGTGGCCACGTCGAGGGCCGTCGTCGGTTCATCGGCGATGACAAGGGAAGGGCCGCAGGCGATCGCCATGGCCATGAGCACCCTCTGGCGCTGACCGCCGGAGAGCTGATGGGGATACTGGATGAGGCGCTTTTCAGGATCATCGAACCCCACCTTGTTTAAAAGCTCCATAACCCTTTGCCTGATCCCGTTCCCGCCGGACGCCCGGTGTATCTCCAGCGTCTCGGATATCTGTTCACCGATCCTCAGGACAGGGTTCAGGGCCGTCATGGGTTCCTGAAAGACCATCCCGATGCGGCTGCCGCGGACCTCTTCCATCTGTTTCTCATTAAGACCGAGCAGGTCCCTGCCTTCAAAGACGATCCTGCCTCCCGTTATCCTTCCCGGCTGGTGGACCAGTCTCATGATCGAATGGGCGGTGACCGTCTTGCCTGAACCGCTCTCCCCGACGAGACCGAAGATCTCGCCCCTGCCAACCGTGAATGCCACATCATTGACGGCGTGCACGGTCCCTTCGCCGGTAAAGAACGAGGTCGTAAGACCGGTTACCTCGAGGAGCGTTTTATCGTTTGTAATGACCATGGATGTTCGGCTTGTACCTGCAAGAAAATTTTTTTGATTATTTGAACCTTATGCATTATACTAAACCATTATAAAATGGCAAGCCTTTTATGTATGAGCTCATTTCAGACGGCACATACATATTTTTGTATATGGTACTTAAGAAGGGAAAAGGGAAACTGTCAGGCGAGCCAGAAAGATATCATCGGGTCTCCCACCCTTAATAAAAGACCGGTCACCCGTTTTCGCGAAATACACTGAAGAACGAATATGAAGGACGAGGCCATTTCATACAGGGAGCACCATAAAAACATCTATATCTATTATCCAATGAGGTGAATCATGCCACAAAAAGAGCCGACTGATTTCAGGGAAGGACTGACCTTTGACGATGTTTTGCTCGTTCCGGCCCTGAGCGGTATAATGCCCGCCGACGTGGACGTCTCGACCTGCCTCACGGCGTCGATCAAGCTCAACATCCCAATATTGAGCGCGGCCATGGACACGGTCACTGAATCAAAGACCGCCATATGCCTCGCACAGGAAGGGGGTATCGGCATCATCCACCGCAACATGACCGTACCAGAGCAGGCCCACGAGGTTGAAAAGGTCAAGAAATCTGAAAGCGGCATGATAGTGGACCCCATCACCATCTCGCCCGAGTACAGGATCAAGGACGTACTTGATCTCATGTCCAGATACCGCATCTCCGGCATACCCGTTACCAAGGGGACCAGGCTCGTCGGCATCATCACCAACAGGGACCTGCGCTTTGAGACCAACCTGGACAGGAAGGTCCAGAATGTCATGACCAAGGACAACCTTGTCACCGTCAAGGAAGGCATCGGGCTGGAAGAGTCGAAGAAGATCCTCCACAAACACAAGATAGAAAAACTCCTCGTCGTCGACAAGGGGTTCAACCTGAAAGGCCTTATCACCATCAAGGATATCGAAAAAATGCGCAAGTACCCCAATTCCTGCAAGGACCAGCTGGGAAGGCTTCGCGTCGGCGCCGCCGTCGGTGTCGGCCCCGACAGGGACGAGCGCGTGGAGGCCCTCATCAGGGCCGGGTGCGACGTCATTATCGTCGACACGGCACACGGCCACTCCAGAAATGTCCTGGAGTCCATAAAGACCATAAAAAAGAACTTCCCCGACGTCCAGCTCATCGCCGGCAACATTGCCACATCGGAAGGTTGCGAGGCCCTCATCAAGGCAGGGTGCGATGCCGTCAAGATCGGGGTCGGCCCCGGCTCCATCTGCACGACAAGGATAGTGGCAGGCATCGGCGTCCCCCAGATCACGGCCATCATAGACGCGGCTACCGTCGCGAAGCGATACAATATACCCATCATCGCCGACGGGGGCATCAAGTTCTCCGGTGATATAACCAAGGCGCTGGCCGCCGGCGCCCAGACGGTAATGATCGGGAACCTCTTCGCCGGGACTGACGAAACACCCGGGGAAACAGTGCTCTACCAGGGCAGGACCTACAAGGTCTACCGCGGGATGGGTTCCATGGAGGCAATGCGGGAAGGAAAGACCCGTGACCGTTATTGCATCCCCGAAGACGAAATAGAGTCCAAGATCGTCCCTGAGGGCATCGAAGGCAGGGTACCCTACCGCGGGTCCCTCTCCATATCCATCAATCAGCTGGTCGGAGGCCTCAAGGCCGGCATGGGATACACCGGCACCAGGACCATCGAGGAGCTTCAGGCGAAACGCAGGTTCATCCGCATAACATCCGCCGCGCTGCGGGAAAGCCATGTTCACGACGTCATTATCACAAAGGAAGCGCCAAATTACAGGATCGAGTAAGGACATGGAAAGCCATTTCAGCGACTATCACAAGGAGCTTGTCCTCATCCTCGATTTCGGCTCCCAGTACACCCAGCTCATAGCCCGCAAGGTGCGCGAGCTTGGCGTCTACTGCGAGATCTACCCGCACGATCTTGACCTTAAAACGGTCAGGTCCATGAAGCCCCGGGGGATCATCCTTTCCGGGGGGCCAAGCAGCATCAACCAGGAGAACGCCCCCCTGTGCGACAGGGCGGTCTTCGACCTCGGCGCCCCCGTGCTCGGCATCTGTTACGGTCTGCAGCTCACGGCCCACCTGTTTCACGGCAGGGTAGAGAAATCACCCAAGCGCGAATACGGAAAGGCCCATATCTATATCGAAAAGAAGGACAGGTTCCTGGAAGGCGTCAGGGACGGCGACATCGTCTGGATGAGCCACCAGGACAAGGTCCTCGCCATGCCGGAAGGCTTCATCACCCTTGCCCGGTCGGACAACTCCCCCCATGCGGCCATCCGCAATGAAAAAGGCACCATCTACGGCGTGCAGTTCCATCCCGAGGTCCATCACACCCCCAAGGGCAAGCGCATCCTCAAGAACTTCCTCTTCGGGATATGTAAATTAAAGGGCCTCTTTTCGCCGCGCTCCTTTGTCGAGATCGCCACCCAGAGGATCCGCGAGGAAGTGGGGAAAGAAAAGGTCGTCTGCGCCCTGAGCGGGGGCGTCGATTCAACGGTCGTGGCCGCCCTCATCCACCGGGCCATCGGCAAGAATCTGCGCTGCGTCTTCGTCAACAACGGGGTATTGCGTAAGAACGAGGCGGAAGAGGTCATCTCGGCATACAAGAACGCGCTCCATCTCAACCTGAAATACGTAAACGCCGAAGACACCTTCCTCAAGGCCCTCAAGGGCGTGAAAGACCCGGAGCGCAAGCGCAAGATCATCGGCAGGCTCTTCATCAAAATATTCGAGGAAGAGGCCGGCAACATCGGCAATGTCCGCTATCTTGCCCAGGGAACGCTCTACCCTGATGTCATTGAAAGCGTTTCTTCCAAGGGTCCGTCGGCAACCATCAAAAGCCACCACAACGTGGGCGGTCTGCCTAAAAGGATGAAGATGGCCCTCATCGAACCGCTGCGGGAGCTCTTCAAGGACGAGGTGCGGATCGTGGGCCGCGAACTGGGCGTTCCCGAGAACATTGTAAGCCGGCAGCCGTTCCCCGGCCCGGGCCTTGCCATCAGGATCATCGGCGACATAACGAAAGAAAGGCTCGATGTGCTTAAGGAAGCTGACAGCATCATACGCGAGGAGGTCGAACACAACCCGGCCTTCAAGCACATCTGGCAGTCCTTTGCCATATTGATACCGGTAAAGACGGTGGGCGTCATGGGCGACGAGCGCACCTACGCGAATGTCATCGCCCTGCGCGTCGTGGAGAGCGAGGACGCCATGACCGCTGACTGGGCGCGCCTGCCGCACGCAACACTCGACGCTGTCGCCCGGAGGATCATAAACGAGGTGCCGGGCGTCAACAGGGTTGTCTACGATATCTCCTCAAAACCGCCAAGCACGATAGAATGGGAATAGCCTGTGAATGATTTCGTCCATCTCCACCTTCATACCCAGTACAGCCTCCTTGACGGGGCGATCCGCTTCGACCGCCTTTTCAACGCCGCAAAGGCCTACGGCATGCCGGCCTGCGCCATCACCGACCACGGCAACATGTTCGGAGCCGTCGAGTTCTACCTCGAAGCCAAAAAACAGGGGCTCAAACCCCTTATAGGCTGCGAGGCGTACATCACGCCGAGATCGCGCCACGACCAGAAGAAGGTCAAGGGTGAGGACAACGCCTATCACGTGGTTCTTCTTGCCATGAACAATATCGGCTACCATAATCTCCTCAAGCTCATCAGCCTTGCCCATCTTGAAGGGTTCTATTATGTGCCGCGCATCGACCGCGAGATACTCACGCAGTATCACGAAGGGCTCATCTGCCTCACCGCCTGCATTAAGGGGGAGATACCCAATTCCATCCTCAAGGGCACAGACGAGATGGTCCGTCAGAATGTCGATTACTACCTTTCCCTTTTCGGAGACAGGCTCTTTTTCGAGCTTCAGGACAACGGCCTTAACGAACAGAGAATAGTGAACGAGCGGCTCATAGAGCTTTCATCCCATTACGGCGTGCCGATCGTGGCGACAAACGACTGCCACTACCTGCGCCGTGAAGAGGCCAAGGCGCATGAGCTTTTGCTTTGCATCCAGACCGGGAAAACGATGAACGACAAGGACCGTCTCAGTTTTTCCAGCGACCAGTTCTACTTCAAATCCCCCGAGGAGATCGCCGTCGCCTTCTCCCGCTACCCCGAAGCGCTCAAAAATACGTTGAGGATTACCGAGATGTGCAACGTCGCCATCGAGGTCGCAGACGAAAGCGGGTACCATTTCCCCGACTTCCACGTCCCCGACGGCATGGACCTCAACGATTATTTCGAAGACCTCTCGAAACAAGGATTCGACAAGAGGATGCCCGAGGTGCGCGGCGCCTACGATTCCTTCAGTGAGGGCCTCTACGACAGATATCGCGAGCGCTTCGCCTACGAGCTTGGCGTCATCAGGAAGACCGGCTTTTCGGGATACTTCCTCATAGTCGCCGATTTCATCAACTACGCCAAGACGCATGACATCCCCGTGGGGCCCGGCAGGGGTTCCGCCGCCGGGAGCCTCATCGCCTACTGCCTGGGCATCACCGACATCGACCCCATCAAATACGACCTCATCTTCGAACGCTTCCTTAACCCCGAGCGCATCAGCATGCCCGATATTGACGTCGACTTCTGCAAGAACGGCCGCGACGAGGTGATCAGGTACGTCACCGAGAAATACGGCAAGGACAACGTGGCCCAGATCACCACCTTCGGGACCATGCAGTCCAAGGCCGCGGTGCGCGACGTGGGAAGGGCCCTCGGAATGCCTTACGCCGAGGTGGACAAGATAGCCAAGCTGATCACTTCCGCCGATCACGGCATAGAGCGGGCCATAAACGACGAACCGCAGATACGGGAGCTCTACCACACGGACGGGCAGATAAAGGAGCTCCTCGACAATGCCAGCGTGGTGGAAGGCCTTGCCCGGCATGCGTCCACGCACGCCGCGGGCATCGTCATCGCCAACAAGCACCTTGCCGAATACCTTCCGCTCTACAGGGGCAAACACGATGAAACGGTGACCCAGTACGACATGAAGATGATCGAGAAGATCGGCCTGATCAAGATCGACTTTCTCGGGCTCGAAACGCTGACGCTGATAAACACCGTGGTGAAGCTCCTTGCCGAAGAGGGAGTGGAGGTGGACATCTCCCGGATACCCCTCGATGACAAAATGGCATATGATCTGCTCTCGTCGGGCAACACCTCGGGCGTCTTCCAGCTTGAGAGCCGCGGAATGCGCGACTTGCTGACAAAACTGAGGCCTTCGCGCTTCGACGACATCATGCCCCTTATCGCCCTCTACAGGCCGGGGCCCTTGAAGAGCGGCATGGTCGACGAGTTCATCAAGCGGCGCAGCAATCCCTCGCTCGTCAAGTACGAGACGCCGAAGCTCGAGGAGATCCTCCACGACACCTACGGCGTCATAATCTACCAGGAACAGATCATGAAGATCGCCTCGGTGCTCGCCGGCTTCTCCATGAAGGACGCCGACGCGCTTCGCAAGGCCATGAGCAAGAAGATCCCCGAACAGCTCGAGCGCTACAAACAGCAGTTCGTCGATGGAGCCATCGCGAACAGCGTTCCCAGGGATGTGGCCGAGAAGATCTACGACGTCATACAGCGCTTCGGCGAATACGGGTTCAACAAGTCCCACAGCACGGCCTACGGTCTCATCGCCTACCAGACGGCATACCTCAAGGCCCATTACCCTATCCACTATTTCGCCGCCATGCTGACCACCGAGGTAGGCGACACGGACAAGCTTGTCAAATACATCACCGAATGCAGGGAGTCGGGCATCGAGATCCTTCCTCCCGATGTCAACATGAGCCAGCGCGATTTCACCATTGTCGATTCAAAGATCCGGTTCGGCCTTGCCGGCGTCAAGAACGTCGGGGACGCGGCCATAGAAAGCATCATCCAGGCCCGCGAAGAGGCCGGGGGATTCAAGACCTTCGTTCATTTCTGCAGCGCCATCGATTCCCGCAAGGTCAACAAGAAGGTCATCGAAAGCCTTGCCATGGCGGGCTGCTTCGACAGCCTCGGCCTCAGGAGGTCGCAGATACTTTACCTGGCGCAGGAAATGCTGGACAAGCTGACCAGGCGCGACACGAAGAACAACATCAAACAGGGCAACATATTCGGGGACTCAGACATGCAGGAAACAACGATGTCCTTCGACATCCCCGACATGGAAGAACTCTCACACGATGACATCCTGAACGGTGAAAAGGAGTCTCTCGGCTTCTACTTCAGCAAACACCCGCTCAAGCCCTTCGAAGGGCTCATCGCCGAGCTTACCCCCTACGACAGCCAGAGGCTGAAAGAAACCGACACGGCGGAGGACGTCAGCATCGCAGGCATCGTGAGCGTCCTGAAAGAGATCACAACGAAACGGGGCGACAGGATGGCATACATCACCCTCGAAGATACGAAGGGCGCCGTGGAGACAATATTTTTCCCCGATCTTTATAATAAAAGCTATTCCGTCATCCAGAGCGGGAAACCGATCATGGTGACAGGCTCACTGGAAAAAACAGAGGATTCCGGGGCAAAGATCAAGGCAAAGGCCGTCACCCTCCTCGAAGAGTTGACGGGCGAGCTTCAGAAAACGGTGAAAATAAAGATACAGTGCGAGATAATAAGGAAAGAGGACTTGAGGACATTGAAAGACATCCTCTTCAGCGTGCGGGGCAGATCGGGCGTGCTCCTCGAATTCAGGCTCAACGGGGAAAAGCAGTCATTGGCCCTTCGCAACGTCAGGATCGATCACAAAAAAAAGGACATCCTCCTGAAGCATTTTGCGCAAGGAATGGAAGTAGAGGTCATTGATGAGATACTATCTTGATTTTGAAAAAAAGCTCGAACCCCTGGAACAGAGGGTCCTCGAGATAGAACGGTTCTATGACACGAAAGACCCCCATTACGCCAGGGAACTTGCCTCGCTGCATAAGAAGATCTCAAAGATGGAAAAGGAGATATACGGCGAACTGACGAACTGGCAGCGTTCCCAGCTCTCACGTCATCTTAACAGGCCCCACACCCTGGATTATATTCACAGCATCTTTACAGATTTCGTGGAGCTTCACGGCGACAGGAAATTCAAGGACGATCCCGCCCTCGTCACTGGCTTCGCCCGCTTCGAAGGCACCAACGTGGCCATCGTGGGACATCAGAAAGGCAAGGACGTCCGCGAGATGGCGCACAGGAATTTCGGCATGGCCCACCCTGACGGCTACCGCAAGGCGATGCGTGTCATGGACATGGCATCACGCTGGGGAAGGCCCATCATCACATTCATCGACACGCCCGGCGCGTTCCCCGGTGTCGGGGCCGAAGAACGCGGGCAGGCTGAGGCCATCGCGTCAAGCATCCTCTTCATGTTCTCCCTGGAGGTGCCCGTCATCTCCATCGTTATCGGGGAAGGCGGCAGCGGAGGCGCGCTCGGCATAGGCGTCGGCAACAGGATACTCATGTTCGAAAACTCGACGTACGCCGTCATATCCCCTGAAGGCTGCGCCGCCATCCTCTGGAGGGACGGTACAAAAGGCCCGCTGGCGGCAGACGCCATGAAGCCGACCGCCGCCGACCTCCTGAAGCTCAAGGTCGTCGACGAGATCATCAAGGAACCTCCGGGCGGCGCTCACCGCAACTGGCAGGAGACCTTCGAGAACGCCCGCGGGACACTCGGAAAGCACCTCAGGGAACTGACGGCCCTCGGCCCGGAGGCACTGAAAAAGGCACGGTACGATAAATTCCGCAACATGGGTATATTCGAGGAGAAGAAATGAACACCATAACACTGGACATCACGAACGCTCTACCCGATGGGGTTGGCGAAAATGGTATAGGCCGCAAAGAACTGGAAGAGACCATCGCCCGCCTGAGCGAACATTTCTCAAAGCTCATCGCGTCGCCCATGCCTTTCATGATGCTGCCCTCGACGCGCTTCCAGTTCGACGAGATGAGGTCCCTCGCGGACAAGATCGGCAAGATGGGCATAAAGAACATGGTCCTCCTCGGCATCGGAGGCTCTTCTCTGGGAACACAGACGATATATGACGCCCTCCTCGACCCTTTCCACAACCATGAGGAACGTTTTCGCGGCGGCAAACCGCGCTATTTCATACTCGACAATATCGACCCCCACAAGATGGGTGCCATAATCGAAACGGTCCTGCCGGATATCGATAAAACCGTTCTCGTTGTCATCAGCAAATCGGGCGAAACGCCGGAGACGATCTCGCAGTTCATGATCTTCAAGGAACTGATGAAAAAGTCCCCCGGCTTCCAGGAAAGGATCGTCCTCATCACGGACAGGGAAAAAGGCATCCTCAACAAGATAGCGGCCAAAGAGGGCTTCAGCGTCCTCAACGTGCCCGACGGAGTGGGCGGCAGGTTCTCCGTGCTGACCCCCGTGGGGCTCTTCCCCTGTGCCCTCATGGGCATCAACATCGATAAAATGTGTGCCGGCGCTGCCGGCATGGCGGCCCACATCACCCGTTATGACGGTGATGAGAACATGGCCTTTGTCATTGCCGCCATCCTCTGTCTCATGGACAAAAAGGGAAAGAACATCCACGTCCTCATGCCTTACTGCGAGAGGCTCTCGGGCTTTGCCGACTGGTTCAGGCAGCTCGAGGCGGAGAGCCTTGGCAAGAAAGGCTTCGGTCCGACGCCCACAAAATCCATGGGCGTAACCGACCAGCATTCACAGCTCCAGCTCTACGTGGAAGGCCCAAAAGACAAGTGCATCGTGCTCTTCTACAGCGCGACACGGGAAGTGCCCATACCGGCAAGCTTCGATTATCTCGATGATGTCGCCTACCTCGCCAACAAGGACATGAAGGACCTCTTCCATGCCGAATTCCAGGGGACCAGGCTCTCCCTCACGCAGGCGGGGACCCCTAACATCTCCCTTGTGCTCGACGAGGTGACCGATTACAATCTTGGCGCCCTCTTCTACCTCTTTGAGATGGTGACGCTCCTGATGGGACACCTCATCGGTGTCAACGCCTTCGACCAACCCGGCGTCGAACAGGGCAAGATATACACAAAGGCGATGATGGGTAAAAAGGGCCTGGAGAAAGAACGCCGGCATACGGAAGAGCTGCTCTCCAAACCGGCAAAGGCCATAGTTTTTTAGGAAGGAACTCCTTCCTGCCCCGTTCGTTAAAGAATATCTTCCTTCCCGCGTTCCCCCTCGATGTGACGTGATAGAGGGCTCCGGGATACTCTATACGCAGTGGGCGGGCAATGGGGAGATGATATCACGGGAATTGTGATAATTCAAGACCTGACCCCATATTCCGTAACTAAATCATTCGCCAATGCCGCAACCGCCAGTACCCCGCTGGCACCCTTGATTGTTGATTTCGCTAGAGCGCAAAATGTCTCAGCCACACTCAAGCCGGTAATGATAGAGCTAACCGCGTCCCCCTGTTCTGTTGTATCACGCACGGCGTTACCGATTTGTACGCCTGACCCGTTCACTGATATGAGGTTTGCTGCCAATTCATAGTTGTGTGCTGTCCTATTATTGAGTCTGATCAGTTTTACTGAATCAATCCTCGCCATTTGCTCCTCCTTCCTTTTTGACCGGCCATTGTACGGGTTTACGATTCATCATGTATATGAAGAACAATAAGACTGCTATAATAACAACACAGGCTAATAATTGGGTTTTAAATGAATTGTACAGCCTTACTCTTCTCTCATACTCCTTGATTGTATATTCCTCGATGAATTCGTTTTCAAATTTGATTGCTTCTATTTCGAATGTTCTGGTGAAAAAAAAGCTGAACGATTTATTGTAGTAAATGGTTATCGATCTCCCCTTTATGCTCTCAAGTTTTTGCACCTGGGGCCAGTCGATGAAGGTGTCAAATCTCCGCTTCTTGCCATCGGGCAGACGTATTGTGATTGAGTTGCCGGATCGTGCCTTCCTGTTGTAACTCTCGTAAGTCCCCTCTATTACATCAAGCTCGTCAAATGTAAACGGGGGGCTAAATAACTGCAAGAAACATGTATATCCATAAATTGAGGTAAGCAGAATAAGGAGATATATCCATAATGATGACCGCCTTATTTTCGGCCGTTCGACGAAGATCTGATATAACTCGAGCCCCATTATCCTTGTCTTGAGCCGTTGAAAAATGCCGGCCGGTTCAAAGCCTTCGCCTGTCCCAGCATCTGAAAGACCGCGCTTATAGCTCTGTCCTTCCCTGTCGTTTTGCCTGTTCATACCCTTTTTCATTGTGCCTGGTTTGGTTTGTCTGTCTGTCATAGGTATTACCTGCTTCCTCCTTGCTTGCATAGATCTACCATCTTCATGGTTCGGTACGGCCTTGTTCGAGACGAGCTCTCTTCGATCGACCTCGCATGCTCAAAAGCAACTTTGCAGCCATCCGGAGAAATGGCAATCTGATGGATATTACCTTTTATAAGCATCTGGTATTGGTCGCCGTCCATCAGATAGAGGCCCGCGTCCCCGGAATCAGAGTAGGTTATCCTTTTTCCGCCCGACCCGTGAACAAGATAACCCCGCCTGACGGGAAATAACGCATGGATGCTTTGCTTGGGCATTGTCCGCGGATAAGCATGTCCGGTGAAGGTCCCGTCACGCTTCAGGATCCAGTATCGTCCCGTGGCGGGATCAACCGGATTTCCGTATTGGTACGCGACGTAGGCATCGAGAATACTGCTATAAGCAACATAATGGCTAAACCCGGCTGCCTCAGTTTCAAAAGGCATCTCCACCGGCTTCGCGCCTTCCCTTTCATGGTAGAGGAGCTTTCCCGGGTGCCACTTGCGGGAAAGGTCCTCTTTCCCGTATTTAACGATTTCCAGATAGTTCTCTCCCCGGAGTTTATGAAAGGCGGGAAGGTGCACGTATTTCTTCCTGGTGACCCAATCGCAGTCGAAGCGTGCATCCATGACCATGTCGGCATTCGGAAGAGGATGCTCTTTCGATTCACCGTCTATGGACCCGAGGCAATACGATCTCTTTCCCGTATCTTTGTCCTTCTTGTAGAAAAGAACCTGACCGTCGTCCCTTACACAGACAACATTACCCGATTCATTATAATCTCCTAAAAAAATGGAGAGACTCACCGTTTTCTTTTTCGTGTCCCAGACCACACCTCTTCTTGGGCTTTTCGCAGGAGCCATGCGTTCATTGGAATGAAAGAACACCCGATCGTTATCGAGCCATAATACCTTTGTAATCGAATCTGATACTGGCCACGTTTCCGAGTCTACAACCTTGTATGGTGATTTCCATGCAAGAATATAATTTCTGGCATAAGAACAGATACGAGGTAAGGAGAAGAGAACGAAGAGAACAAAGATAACAAGAAGCATGATGAGCAGAGATCTGTTTGCCCTGAACCATGTCTTCTTATTGGACCTGTCCGCCTGGTTTTTATTATCCATAAGGTGTCATATGCTCCGTTATTTTATTTAATAAATGCTCAGCTTTATCTCTTTTCCCGCGGGAAGGACCACATGCGATCCTCACGCCCCCGGCAAACCTATACGGGGGCTGCTGCAAGCTTTAACACTCTCATCGAATATTTTGTTAAATCCCAAGTTGTTGTATTATGAGATGCATCCCCCCGGACGCTTCATTATCCAACTGCCGGAAACAATGTTAGCAGCAATACTGTTGCTGTCTTTTTTAACCTTCAGGGAAAATTTAACTATGATGTCTATACAGAGATGTGCCTTCTCCCATTATGAAGACCACATGATGAATGTAAACAAGAGAGGTGCACCATTTCCCCCCCTTCGTAATTGTTCTGTAAGGAGAGCACCTTGGGAATGTGGTTTTTTTTGGACAGCAGCGGGAACCAGGCCACCGGCTTATTTTCTTTCCCTGCCCGCCGGGACTTGCTTCTGTCCCTTCCTCTCGAACTTGACCTTGACGATCCTTCTCCCGTCTATGTCAACGACGATAAACCGGTAGTTGTCGTAGTAGATGATCTCGCCTCCCCTGGCAAGCCCCTGGAGCTGGGTCATGATAAAACCGCCGAGCGTCTCGTAGTCGGGAGATTCGGGCAGGTCGATATCAAGGCGATTGTTCAGGTCCCGGATCGAATAGGAGGCGTCGATGAGATACGATCCGTCACGCAGGCGCTCTATCTTGTCTTCGACGTCCGTTTCGTCCATGATCTCGCCGAAGACCTCCTCCATGATGTCCTCAAGGGTGATGATGCCAACGGCCGTGCCGTATTCGTCGATGACGACGGCGAGGTGGTGTCGCGTCCGCTGCATCTCTTTGAGGAGGATGCTGATCTCCATGGTCGCGGGGACGAAGAACGGGCGCTTCAGCAGCTTCTCCAGCTCAAAGGACTCCTGGGTCCTCCAGATATGTCTCGTGATGTCCTTGTGATAGGCAAAACCGATGACATTGTCGAAATTTTCACGGTACACGGGATAGCGGGAGAACTCGTTGCTGATGATATACTCCAGCACCTTCTCCTTGCTGTCCTCCACGTCGATGGCATAGACATTCGGGCGGGGCACCATGACCTCCCGCACGGAACGGTCACTGAAATGGAAGACCCTGTTGATCAGTTCCTCTTCGGTCTTGTCGAAAACGCCTTTCTGCCTGCCTTCCTCGAGGAGTATCTTTATCTCGCCCTCACCGATGTGCTCCTCTCCCCTGCTCAGCCCGAAGGCCTTCACGAAGAACATCGTGGATATGGAAAGGAAATTCACGAAAATGAAAAAGATACGCGACACGAGATCGAAGAAAGGCGCAACGGCAAGGGCCGCTTTCTCTTTGTAGCTCAGGCCGATGTACTTCGGGATCAGTTCACCAAAAATGATGAAAAGATACGTCAGGACGCAGACAACGGCGGCGATCGCGATGGACTCCGAAAAAGGCCTCAAGAAGACCACATTGTTTATCAGGGGCATGAGGTACTTGACGGCCATGACGCCGCTGATCGCCGAGGCGAGCGTCCCGAAAAGGGTGATGCCTATCTGCACGGTGGAAAGGAAGCGCTCGGGGTTCTCCTTCATGAGCAGGAGTGTCTGTGTCCTGCGGTCCTTGTTCTTTTTCTGCAGTTCCTTTATCTTGCTTTTGCGCGACGAAACTATCGCCGTCTCCCCGGCAGAGAAGATCCCGTTGAGAATAAGCAATATTAAAATTATTACAATGTCAACCAGAGGGTTGTCCATCAATCCTGAATATGCTCCTTAACCTGGTGCATGAACGCTTCCAGCCTGGTCAGGATGTTCGCGGAACCCTGGCCGTCATAGGCGATATTGATCACGGGCACGTCATGGTTATTCTGGATAAGTCGCATGATGGCGCTCGAAATGGTTCCTGGCATGCATGTGAAAGGCATGGCATTGATTATGCCGGAAACACCTTTATGGATAAAATCGACACTCTTGCCGACGGTTAGCACCGCTTCGCCTTCAAAGCTGTCGTGGATATAGGGACTTGCCTTCTCGAGGATGTCTTTGATCTTGGGCTCCGGCCCGTATTTGATAAAGGGAACAAAGATCTCCTCCAGCATGTGCTCGTCCTTATTCTGGATATACTCGGTCATGATAAAGTTCAGGACGCCCAGCAGGCTCTCGCGTTTTTTGCTCTTTCTCTTGCCCGTGAAGTTCACGTAGGATATCCACTCCGACACGGGGGCGAGCCAGACAACGCCGCCCAGATCTTCAACGGCCCTTATCAGCTGGGAGTTGCTGAACCTGTTCGACCTGATATAGATCTCTCCCACGAGGCCCACGATCGGTCTCTTTTCAGACCTGCGCTCGATGGACGCGAACTTCTTCAGGACCTCCCTCATGACGACGTCGATATCCTCCGCTCCTCTCTCGATGGAACGGGAAACATCCGCAAGGGCCTCGCCGTAGATCCTGTCCGTTTCCCCCGGTTTTTTCTCGTAAGGACGCGTCTCGTGGAGCATCTTGATCAAAAGATCGGTGGCAACGACCGCCCTCCACCCCAGACGGGAGAACTTCCCGCCCACTATGTCGAGCTCCTTGTAGAAACGGTGGTCCTGGTTCGGGGCGTAGATGGGGACGCCGGTAAAACCTGCCTCGTCGAGGACCATCCTGTGAAACCGGTGATATTGCCCGAAGCGGCAGGGGCCTTCACCGGAAGGCATGAAAAAAGCGCTCTGTGCGGGATCGAAATCCTCCCCCCGCGCCGTCTTCAGCATATCGCCGGTGGTAAGGATGCAGGGGTAGCATTCCTTGCCCGAGGTAAACTTCCTCCCTATCAGGACAGTTTCCTCGCTTGATTCGTCCATGACCTTCGCGTCCACACCGCAGGCCCTGAACGCGCTCGCAAGGGTGTGCGAATGATCGGACATGTTGGGTATGTATATCTTCTTGCGCTTTCCGTCCATTTCGAAGGCGGTAACGGAACGCTCGATCACTTTTTCGTCGAAGCTGGCGTTGTTGATACTGTCCAGGAAAGCCTCCAGCCTGGTTACGATCCCGGCGTCGGCGCTGTGTTCGTCTATCTCGAGGGAAAGGTAGGGTTTGCTGCCCATGATCTTCTTAAAGAAATGGGATATAAAGGAATCCGGTCCGCACCCGAAGCTTGTCACATAAATTGCATAGAGGTTCCTGTTGTTCTTTATGGCCCTGGCGGCCTTAAGTATCTTCTGGCCGTAGCCCCAGTACATGTGTTCGAGATCGACAGGGTCTTCGATCATATCGTTCACGGGCAGCATATCCATGGGTATCGCCTGTACGCCCAGGTTGAGCAGCTTCTTGTGTATGTTGAGGTTCGCTCCCGGATCAGCGCTATTGTACGGCCTGCCGATGATGACCATTGACTTTTCGTTCTCCCTCGAGCCATAGAGGAAGGCGTTGCCCATCTCGTTGAGGCGTTTATAGAAGGTGTCCTGGACACCACTCGCCGTCGCGAAGGCCTTTTTTACCCTCGCCTTGTTTATCTTGTACTTTTTAAAGTGTTCCACAAGGTCGGCGAAGACCACTTCGCTGCCTTCGCCGAAACGGATTATGGGGGTATAAACACGTACCCCCTTCTTTTTGAAATTAATGGATCCCTTGATCGTGTATGGAAGAGACTGCGCGTAAGGACAGGCAAAGGCGTTGCGCGCGTGCTCCGATGGTTTTCTGAGGCTGATGACGCTGGGCAGGAATATCCTGTCCACTCCTTTCTGTATCAGATTGACAACGTGCCCGTGGGCAAGCTTGATGGGGAAACAGCTCTCGACGATGATGTTCTCGACGCCGTCCCTCACCGTTTTCTTGTTGGTCATATCGGACACAACGACATCAAACCCCAGTTCGGTGAGAAAGCTCTTCCAGAAAGGCAGCATTTCATGCATGTGCAGGACCTTGGGTATGCCGATCCTGGGCCCGTCCGCCTTTTTGTCGTAGATCTCGTTGAGTATCTCCTCGCGCATGGAGAAAAGGTCGGCCATGTCCTTCTTTTCCACCTTGCGCAGGACGTCATATTTTTCGCACCTGCTCCCGTAATAGAGGGGCTTCTCGTTCTCGACGGTGACCTTGCGTATCTCGCAGAGGTTTTCACAGCCTTTGCATTCAAAGGTATCGATGTCGTACGGCCGCTTGCTGAGATCAAAACCCTTGAAACCGCTCTTATCCCAGGTCCTTTCCTTCATTGCCAGGATCGCCACACCTATTGCGCCGGTAACGTCGTGGTGAGACGGGACCGTGACCGGCATCCCGAGGACCTTTTCGAAGGCCGCGACAACGCCCTTGTTGAAGGCGGTGCCGCCCTGGAAGAATATCCTCTTTCCCACTCTCTTGTCGGCGACGACCTTGTTGAGATAGTTCTGCACGATGGAATAAGCGAGGCCGCTGACGATGTCCTCCCTGTCGGCGCCGCGCTGCTGCTGGTGGATAACGTCGGACTCCATGAAAACGGTGCATCTCTCGCCCATCTTTACGGGCTTTTTCGACTTAAGGGCAAGTGAACCGAACTCCTCCTTGATGGAGATATCGAGACGCTCCGCCTGCTCTTCGAGGAAGGACCCCGTTCCCGCTGCGCAGGCTTTGTTCATCTCGAAATCGACGATCACGCCGTTGTCGACGCTTATGTACTTCGAGTCCTGCCCGCCGATCTCGAATACCGTGTCCACCGTCGGGTCGATATCTATTGCCGCCTGCGCCTGGGCGGTGATCTCGTTGCGCACGATATCGGCGCCTATGAAATCCGCCGTCAGGTAGCGTCCGGAACCGGTCGTGCCGGCACCGACGATCTCCACCCTGTCACCCACTTCTTCCCCTATCTCCGCGAGCCCTCTCTTGACTGCCTCAAGAGGTCTTCCCTCCGTCATGAGGTAGCGCTTTGCCAGGACGTTCTTCTCTTCGTCGATGAGAACAAGGTTGGTGCTTATGGACCCGACATCGACACCCAGGTATACCTTCATATTCGTGGAAACGGGCTTCATGTCGTAGGTTATGTTGAGGTTCCCGGGAGAGATCTCAAGGGGCTCGTGGGTCGTCTCGGTATTCTCTTCCTGCAGGTAGGCGTTGAGCCTGTCCAGCCCCGCAAACTTCTTCTTCAGCGACGGGTCCTCAAGAACGGCAAAAACTGCCCCGACGGCCCCTATTGAGGTAAAGTTCTCGGGTACGAAAAAGTTCTCATCGGACAATTCGAAGATCTCTTTCAGGGCCTTCCGCATGGCCGCATTGGCCGCCACGCCCCCGATGAACGCGACGGGCATCTTTATTTCCTTGCCTTTTGCGATGTTCCCCTTGAAATTACGCGCAAGCGCGTAGCAGAGACCCGCGACGATCTCGTAATCGGGTGTGGCGATCTGCTGGAGATGTATCATGTCCGATTTCGCGAAGACGGTGCAGCGCCCTGCGATCCTCGGTATGTTCTTCGCCTTCAGGGCGACCTCGCTGAACTCCTCTATGGTGAACTTGAGCCGGGAGGCCTGCTGGTCGAGAAAAGACCCCGTGCCGGCGGCGCACAGCGCGTTCATTGAAAAATCCTTCACTCGCAGGGTGGTGCTCTTTTTGCGCGACGGTTCGAAAATGATAAGCTTGGAATCCTCACCGCCGATATCGATGACGCTCCCCGTTTTAGGATACAGGCGCCCCATCGCCTTCGTTATGGCCACGATCTCATTTACAAAAGGGGCCCCGATGAGAGAGGCGAACACCTTCGCTCCCGTCCCCGTCGTGGATATAAGGTCCACTTCGTAATCATGCGTGGTTTCCTCGATGACCTTTTTGGCCGCAATAAACGGTTTGCCTTTGTGTCTTATGTAGCTGGCCTTGACAACCTTGCCGTTCTCGTTCACAACCGCAACGTTCACGCTTACCGAACCTATGTCTATGCCGACCCTGTACATTTATGTTTCCCCCATTAGTGAGCACGGTTTTGATTTTATGGGATTGTTGTGATAAGTATAATACAAAAACCATCCGCCAACAACAAAATGTTTACAGGCTTTGGTTGACGGAGGTTCTGGTCATTTGATGAGAGGTTTTTCCCCATAATGAAGAAAAGGGCCCATATCATCGTGAACGGTATTGTCCAGGGTGTTTATTTCCGTTACAGCACGCAGAAGAAAGCCCTGGAACTTGGCGTTACGGGATGGGTCAGAAACCTCCATGACGGCGGCGTGGAGATCGTCTGTGAAGGCGGCAAGGACGACGTCGAAGAGTTGGTAAGGTGGTCCGGCAAAGGCCCCCCGGGGGCCTTCGTCGAGCATGCCGACGTATCATGGGAACAATATGCAGGTGAGTTTGCAGCGTTTGAGATCAGATACTGAAAAGCGGCATTACTACCCTCTCTTTCTGGACATCACGGGGAAAGAGTGCCTTGTCGTCGGCGGCGGGAGTGTTGCCGAGCGAAAGGTGATGATGCTCCTTAAATTCGATGCCTCCATCACCGTCATAAGCCCCGAGGTCACAAAAAAACTTTCCTCCCTTTCAGACACGGGAACTATTCGAGTCCGGCCGCGTAAATACCGTCGCGGCGACCTCGGCAATGCCGCCGTCATCTTCGCGTGCACCGGCGACCGGGACGTGAACACAAGGGTCAGAAAGGATGCGGGTGCCAGGGGGATTCCCGTCAACGTCGTGGACAAACCCCAGGAATGCGACTTTATAGTCCCCTCCATCATCAGAAAGGGGGATATCACCATAGCCATCTCCACGTCAGGGCTTCTGCCTCTCGCATCAAAAAAGCTGCGGAAGGAGATCGAAAAGACCGTCACCAGGGACCATGCCGTTTATATCCGCATCATGGCGGCTTTCAGAAAGCATCTCCTGAAAACCGTCCCTGACAGCAAAAAACGCGGCGCCATTATGAGGCATGCCGGCAGCATGGAGATCAGGGAAGTCATCGGCGCCGGTCTGAAGGGCATGAAGAAGATCTTCGGTGACCACGCAGGATGAACATCTTTCTATATTATGCGGCACTGTGCCTCTATCTTGCGTCCACGCTGACATACGCGCTTTACCTCGCATGGACGAGGACAAGGCCTCTCCTTGAGAGGCCGGGTTACTGCCTTCTCGCCGCAGGGTTCGTGTTCCACTTCGCCGCCATGCTCACACGTTATTTCGAGGCTGGATACACGCCCATCACAAGCTTCCACGAGTCCCTCTCCTTTCTCGCGCTCTGCATAGCCGGCTTCTACCTTTATATAAACAAGGTCTATCGTGTCCACGCGATCGGGAGCATCATCGCCCCCCTTATCTGTCTCATCGTTATCATGTCCCTTCGTTTTCCCAATGAGATCAAGCCTCTGGCCCCGGCCCTCCAAAGCGCATGGCTGCCTGTTCACACCATCTTCTCCTTCCTGGGGAACGGTGTCTTCTTTCTCGGTTTTTTCGTCTCCCTGCTCTATCTCATCATTGAAAAGGAGATAAAAAGAAAAAAGGGCTTCCTCTTCTCCGGTAAATTCCCTTCACTGGAAACCCTTGACTCGATAAACTACAGGTGCATGTCCCTCGGTTTCCCGTTTCTCACCGTGGGGATCATAACCGGTTCCATCTGGGCCGGTTTTGCCTGGGGCTCATACTGGCGGTGGGACCCGAAAGAAACATGGTCGCTCATAACCTGGATCGTTTACGCCATACTCCTTCACAACAGGCTGGCGCTCGGATGGCGGGGGAGAAAAACGTCGTATATGATGATCCTCGGTTTTTTCCTCATCCTTTTTACATTCCTGGGGGTCAATTTCCTCCTGAAAGGAAAACACTCTTACCTGTAGACAGAACATGAAAAAACAGGCCATCGGCATACTGGGACTCAATCACAACACGGCACCCGTCGAGATAAGGGAAAAGCTTTACATCAACGAAGAAGCCCTGCCTTCCCTTTTGAGAAAGATCCGCCAGCAAGGGATCAGCGAATCGGTCATCATCTCCACATGCAACAGAACGGAGATCTATTATTCCGGCAGGGACCGGGAAAAGACACTCCAGAAGATACGAAGAATACTCTCGGAGACATTCGCGACCCCTGACGAGTGGTTCACGGACTATATGTACAGCTTTTCCGATGACGAGGCATTCCGCCATCTTTTCCTTGTTGCCTCCGGACTTGACTCAATGGTCATAGGGGAACCGGAGATACTGGGACAGGTGAAGGACGCCTATCGCCTTGCCACATCCGCAAACACCACGGGATTCTTTCTCAACAAGACCTTCCACAAGACCTTCAGTGTCGCCAAGCGCATCAGGACCGAGACAAAGATAGGCTACAATCCCCTTTCCATCGCATCGATGGCCGTGGAACTGGCAAAGAAGATATTCGGCAGCCTTGACCGGAAAAAGATCCTTGTCGTCGGAGCAGGCGAGGTCTGTGAAACGGCCCTCAAATATTTCCGGAAGGAGGGCATTTCCGACGTTTACATCACAAACCGGACATACCAGAAAGCGCGGGAACTGGCCGGCGAGATCATCGGAGATGCCAGGGCATTCCAGGAACTTCCCGGGCTTTTGACAACTGTCGACATGGTGCTGACATCAACGGGCTCCGACAGGCCCATAATCAGCCCTGACCTGGTGCACGGAACAATGAAAAAAAGGAAGAACCGGCCCATCTTCTTTATCGATATTGCCGTTCCCCGTGATGTGGACCCGGCAGTGAACGACATTGAGAATATCTACCTCTACGACATCGACGATCTCAGGGAGCTTTCCCAGAAACACCTCGCGGACAGGGTCAGGGAATCGGAAAAGGCCCGCGATATTATCGATGAAGAGGTTGCGAAATTTTCCGACTGGTTGAAGCGTGTCGATGTGAACCCCCTCATAAGCCACATCATGGGCCTGGCTGAAGAGATAAGAACAAATGAACTGAAAAGGGCTGTAAGCAGGCTTAAAGGCGCAGATGAAGAAACGCTGAGAAACATCGACGCAATGACCCGTTCCATCATGAACAAACTCGTTCATCCGTATCTGGCCCTTATCAAGGAAAACGGTGATCCGGCCGTTTTCGAAACATTGAAAAAGCTGTTTCAATTCGAGGAAGACGATGAAAAAGAAATGGGTGGTGGGAACGAGGGGCTCTAAACTGGCCCTCAGGCAGACCCGGATCGTCATAGACGCCCTGGAAAAGACCCATCACGGTCATGAGTTCACTGTCAGGACCATAAAAACGACGGGTGATACCGTTTGGAACACACCGCTGCACCTTATCGGCGGGAAAGGGCTCTTTGTCAAAGAGATCGAAGAGGAGCTCTCAAAGGGCGGCATCGACATGGCCGTGCACAGCATGAAGGACGTGCCTGCGGAACTTGAAAAAGGCCTCTGCATCGGCGCCGTGCTGACCAGGGAGGACCCCCGCGACGCTTTCGTATCCTCAAAACACAGCGGCCTCGGGAGCCTGGCGGAAGGCTGCCGCGTAGGAACGGGAAGCATGCGAAGGAAAGCACAGCTCTTGAGGTACCGCAAGGATATAAACGTGGTGCCGCTCAGGGGCAACGTGGACACGAGGATAAAAAAGATCGAAAAAGAGAACCTCGACGGTATAATACTTGCCTTCGCCGGCCTCA
>ENA-UOWG01000708-UOWG01000708.1-activated-sludge-metagenome-genome-assembly--contig:-NODE-708-length-40623-cov-8.319735_pt1 | contig 40623 bp, 70 predicted proteins | sample MGYA00238147_ERZ761563 | MGnify/ENA primary metagenome ERZ761563 (study PRJEB28884, sample SAMN05720216) | anaerobic digester metagenome | isolation source: active sludge of municipal...
TGAAGTTCTATCGAATCAAAACGGTTTCCTGCCACACAGAAATGGCTAGGAGGTTTTCCTCCGACATCTTCCTCGGAAATAAGATCGTCGTCGTGTAGCGACACAAGTGAAGGGCGTGTCATTTCTCGCCCCTGTAACCGAAGTACTTCACCAGCCATAGCAAGATCCTCGGCGCGCTAAAAGTTCCGATCTCATCCTTGTGTGTAACAATGAGACCTAGAAACCAATGAACTTTTTCCCAAATTGAAGCCAATGTCGGATTTTTTGGCTTTGGAAGCTGCGCGTATGCAAGGTTCAGAACAGCATATATGATGCACGCTGTCATCCAAGGATTTGCAAGCACCCACTGCCATACAACCAACAAATATGCGACAACTTGAGTCATGTTCCTAATCCTCCCACGAAACAATCAGCGAGCAAAACAGGCGTTAGCAGCCGAACAACTAGCTGAAGCGGCCACACATGCAGGGCGCATAGCTACACCTTCGAACTCTTTCCGTTTGCAAAAGTCAGCACAGCTCTCACCATTATCGTTGGGATCTGACAGAAACCTTCCTGTCGAATCAACGCATTGAAGCTCCGCTAGCCTCGAACATGCCCCATCACACGCTAATGATGTTTCAGGATACACAGGATGCGTATTCACACAAGAAGACACAATAAATGCAAACAGAAGTTTTTTCATTTCAGATGTTTAGGTCTTTTTTCCTATGTACCAAATAATAGATATTGCCACAATAGGCAAAACAAACTTAGCCACATAGCCGTAACTCAAAGCATCCAGGTCTTGTTGTGACAGGATGTCTGTCGCAAATTTACCATACACAACACATTCCTCGTTTCCAGACAGAGATGGTAAGCCACGCGCCATCACACTATGCGCCTGCCTTCTGTCTCTCGTGATTCGACGACCCACAACAAATGGACTCGCAGATGCTCGTTCTGAACCTTGAGAACACTCTACAGCCCATCTTGGAATTATGAGGTCGGCAAAAACGCACGGCTGAACCCAATCTCGTTGAAACTGTTCGGCCTCCATGCTGTCGCCCGCAAACACTATCGCAACAAAATTACCATCTGCATACGATGTGACAACAGGCCATTTGTCACCCAAAAATTCGCCATCATTTCGCAACTTGTAGAATTGCCTTCCTTGCGGGTTTAGTCCACTAGAATGCGGTGGATACGAATATGGTGGTTCGGCAATACCAAATAAAGCCAAAGGACGAACGGATGCCTTTTTTGCTCCAACCAATTTGTACGTATCCGAAACTTCACCGAGCCCTTTTGCAGCAATACGTTCGATTTCTTGCCAAGAATCAGAACTTTCAAACGGATCGTGTCTTTGTGAACTTGTCACAACAACCAAGGGCCCATCACCAGACGCAGAATACCGGATCAACTCACGCCAAACTTCTGGATTGTGGAAATGCTCGAACGCGCAAAAACAATCCACTTTGTCAGCCAAAGGATCGTTTGACACAACCCATTCCAAAGCACCAACACCATGCTCATATCCAACAATCGCGATCCTGCCAATCACGTCGCCACGCTTCCAACTCGAGGAGCTAGCAGCCTTCTTGCACATCGCTCGAATGAAGCTTCCACCTGCTCCTTGAGCAAGACGGTTCGCATGAGCGGCGAACTCGTTAGCGTTTGGCCTTCCATCTGCCGCCGGCACATTCCCAATCGAGACAAAAATAGGCTCGCCTTGAGACCAGTTTTCTGGCTTTAATCGTGGATTGAACCAATACCAGTATATCGACTCTTTTGTATCGGCTCCACAATCAATAACGATGTCCCTAAAAGCCATATTTCCTCGAGAAAGGTTAGAAAAAACTTATATTTCTTAAAGATTCTCTTGTTCCTGTCCAAACAATTTTCCACAAATTAACTGGAACATTGTTTATATAATAAGTGAAACCCATTTCATTGTCAAATTGATCGGCTTCATATATTATGTATGGTTTTCTTTGAACAATCTTAGCAACATCTAACAGCACTTCGTACACAATAGGTATTCCACCAATTGCGTTCGCTTTTTCTTCTGCGTAAGACTTTGCCACACTTAAGTCGTTGGTACAGTAACTTTGTGGCTTAAGTAACTGAAATTTATATTCTGTTGTTGTTCCGTGGTATATCATTTACATTCTACGACTCTTTTGCATCGGCTCCACAATCAATAATGATATCACGAAAGCTCATGATTTAAGCCAGGATGAATTTTTTTGAATATGCGAACAAATCCACTCGCTAATGTTGGATGAATTTATGTCGACTTCTATCCTTTGAACACTTTCCATGTCTTCATTTTTTGAAGCAATCACAGTTGTAGTATCTTCATCCCAAAAAATTGAAAACGTCAATGTCTTATCAGAAGAGTCTTTTTGCGACACTTCCAGAAAAGACGCAAAATCATCATCTTCTGCAAATTGGGCCACAAGTCCAATTGATTTCGCATATTGCCTAATTTTACCTTTTGAAAATTTCATTTCAATCCCTCACATACCAATAAATTACACCACCAACCAACAAGGCACTACCTAAAAGTAGCACGTTTTGCATAGTGGCTTGTCGCTCCAACGCTGCAATTTCTTCCGGAGACAGTATCCCAGTTGCAAACCTTCCGTATGCCGTACAAGTCTCATCTTCTCCCGACAAGGCAAACGAACTGCCCTTGCGAGACACAACAACCGCATTCCTGCGGTCCCGTTTGACGAGCGAGGTGCCAACACGTCTTGTGACAAACGGAGAAGCTGAGGCGCCCTCCATGGCTCCCTTCGTGCACTCCACAGACCATCTTGGGATGAGCAGCTCTTTGAATACCATCGGCTGCACCCAATCTGCCTGAAAAACGTGCGACTCGGCGCTGCTTGTGGTTCCGGCAAACGTGACCGCTACGAAGTTTCCATTCACCTCATAGCTTTCAACAGGCCACGACGCGTTGTAGAACTTTCCCGAAGAGTTCCCTCCGCTCTGAACCTTGAAGTAGTGGCCCTTTGAGTCTGATTCGTTGGGCTCCGGTGAGTTTGCAACTCCAACGAGCCCATAGGGGAAGATCGATTCCACATTGCGGTCTTCGAATCGCACCAGCGTATCATCTTCGCCCAAACTCTTGTTCCACAAGCCCTTAGGCAATGTTTCACCAGACAACTCCGCGAGCACGTTGCGAACACCCACCCAAGAGTCGTACCTCGCGTTTTTGTCATGAACCTTCGATGTTGTCACCACAACCATCGGGCCGCCAACAATCGCAGAACGAATAAACGGCATATATATCTCATGCGAATAGAAGCCATCGATGGAGTAGATGAAGTCTAACTTCGAAGCGGCGGGGTCGTTTTTCAGCACCCAATCCAACATTCCGTTTCCAGCAGAAAAACCCATAACAGCGATGCGGCCTATTGTGTCCCCCTTATTCCAACCAACAGACTTTACAGCTCTAGCGCACATGGCTCGAATGAAACTTCCGCCCCCTTCGCGCTGCGCTGTCTGCGCTGCCCCATTGTAGAAGTCTCCGCTTCCAGGGATACCGCCACTCCAATCATGAGTTGGCATATCCACAGAAACAAAAATTGGCTCTCCTTGCGTCCAATCTTCTGGAGTGTTTGGCGGGGTAAGGTTTCTGTAGGCTAGCTTAGGCGTTTTGCTGTATGCGCCAATGATGATGTCTCGAAATGCCATACAGCAACATTATCACTTAAAAAATTTTACACCAAAAAACCAACGCCTCGTTTGTACATATCCATCATATAAGATTCACTTCTAGCAACAGATTCTACCCTAACATCTTCAATATACCCTGTGCTAACAACTCCATCCGCTCGTTGCATTATTCTCCAAGCGCCATGCGTTCCATAATCAATAGTTCCAGTCGCAGCTCTACTTCTAATCATTCTTCCATCTTTGAAATATTTCATAGTGCTTCCATCATAAGTTACACCAAGCATGCTCCATTTCCCATAAACCAATAGATTTTCTGGTTCTGTGAATGTCCACCCATATGCAAGCGTTGAAGTTGGAAGATTTTGCGACCACGCTCCAGAAACATCTGTTTGTTGAAATAATATAGAACTAGCATCAGTATTGCTAGCAAGATACATACATTTTTGTAGTATACCACCCCATGCTGTATGCTGTGATAGATTTACCCACAAACTAACTGTAATTACAGATCCAGTAACTTCGCCAGTACTTGTTGCTGCTGTTGTTAAATATCTAGTACTTGCATTATTGCAATATACACATTTGTCAACAGTTCCAACTATTCCCGGTATTGGAGCGTTTGCTCCTCCACTTGTCAGATTTAGAGTGCCAGCAGTACCAGAATTTGCGTATGGTGCAGCCGTTTCTGTGAGCTTCCAATTGACAACAGTACTTGCATCAATTGGTGTAACCCTACTATATGATATTGGAGCTGGAGAGCCGCCGCCGTAAAGTCTCATGAACAGATGGTATCAGATGTCAGCCACATGAACAACAAGCGCCAAGAGCTTTGACAACTTGAACCACCACAATAGCCAGAGTGCCTACAACTACGAGCCCGAGTATCGTGAATGCACTCCAGAAAAACACTTCTTCTGGTTCAATTTGACACATTTACACACCTCCATTCAAACCACAGTTAAGCCTTTGAATAGCCCTACACGCTTCCATGGTTCTTTCGTTTTCCAAGGAACGCGCATGCCATGCGATGTACGCCCGACGCGCTGCTGTCAACACGGCCAATTTTGCCGAATATGCCGAGGCGTGCGAAGAAAAGCCACCAAACGTAACTTTGCAAACATAAAAAGTTTTCTCACCTTGAATAGGAATGAGTTCGATTAGAAATCCGTCTGAAAAAGAGTGAAATTTACCCTCTTCCTCGAATAGTTCAACAGTACCAATAGTGATCTTTCTTTCCCTTCTGCCAACCAGAACGTACAGAATGACGAAAAGACATACGGTTCCCACGATGAACGATGCTAAAAATTGCATAGGATTACCTTTCAGAACGGTGTAGACGAAGGCCAAACGTATGGAAGATCCGGCGAAACGTTGAACTTTTTGCCGTAGAACTCTGGATCTTTGCGTACAAGGTTTGAGCGATGCGCCTCGCAAAACGCATCATCAAGCCACCAGGGCTTGAAACGAAAATAAGACATCACTAAACCACTTTGAAGGTTCCTGCGGATGGATTTGAAAACAGGAAGCATTGAATCCTTGTATCCCCTACGGCGCCACTCCAGACAAATGTGAACGCCATATTCGCACAAGGACAATTCTTCTCCACGCCACATCTTGACGGCAGGATGAGACCTCCAACCCTTGGTTCTTCCAAGCAACACCTGAAGAATTTGCAGCGCTTCAACTCGCTGCTTTCCAAGACGTTTTGAATCTAAAGCCTTTGCACTTTCAATGTAGCTTTCAAATGGCAGAAACGTTTGCATGTGTTTTGTCTCCTCTGCCATCATCATAACCACGACGATTTGAATGTCTACACAAAAAGTAGACTACTTTACAATTTGTACCTTAAAAGTAAGCTCGTTCGCATCTTCCAAGCACATTTTCTTGACCCACCACCTCCGGCTGTCATCCCACCTGAAGCCGGAAGCTTTAGCCTCATCCTTGCGTTCGTAGGGAACAAGCGCTCTGACCTCAACCCTTGGTCTTAGCCCCTTTGCTAGAAGTCCTACAAGGTCCACGTACATGCTTGCTCTCGTGAGCAGGGAAGCTAAAAGCAAGCAGTCAGTAAGCGCCCTGTGGGCGGATGCCACGCCCAACCCATGGGCGAGGCAAAGAGACACGAGGTTCATGCCTGGTCTGGTTTGCTTGGGCCATGTGAGCCCATCGCATGAGTCGACCCAAGGCACGGACAAGATCCGTCGCTCAACAGGAACCCATTGTCTATCGAAATCACAATTGTGAGCGACTATTGCATCGATCCTCATCTCATCAACTCGATCCCAAACTTCCGAAGCTTCCGCCCCCATCTTGAGCGCTTCAACAGGGATATCGTTCACACTTTCAGCTTCATTAGATTCAGAATAAATGAGGCTTGAATAACAGTCCAGAACGGATTTGCTATCAACATCATACCGAACAAGTGCAACCTCAATACACTTGTCTTTCTTTGGGTCTAGACCTGTAGTTTCCGTGTCAAACAGCCCCAAAATCATTTTCTACCCCCCCAGTACCATTGCAAGAGTTCATCGCTATGTTCCCATGTTTTATCAAGAAAAAGTATTGCACATTGGTACATGAAACCAGTTATTTGAAATCCTGACATCTTATTTACAATGTAAGATGTTTCCTTCGCTACTTCGCACACTCGTTTTCCTTGAGAGATATGCTGTTCCATAAGCTCAGCCCATTTTTCTCCATAGTCCAAACATGCTTTTCCATAGTCGTCTTGATTGCTATCTCGCCAAATGTCGTACTGTTTTTGATCTTTGATTTTCATCACTTGCCCTGTTTCCATAGTGATGTCATGTGGAAAGAAACCGTTTCTGTTGCCTGAACGGAAACTGTATAAATGTCTTCATCGTCTACTCGGTACATGTACTGCACTTCGTCAAATGAGCAATGGTCGTAACTATCCTCCGCGTCTTGCTTTATATACTCTTTAATCTCTTTGGTTGGAGTTTCGTTGTATGTGGTAAAAGAAGGTTCGCTTGGTTGTTCTTCTTTATCCTTCCACACATAAACGTTGTGTTTGGTTGCCATGTGCAACAATTCTTCTGGAACCATCCCTTCTTTCGCCAGTAGATGAACGCCTTCTTTGACCATCGCCATCATCATTTTTCCTTCTTCTGTTCTGATTACTAATTGTTTGGCAAGATTAGAAATAGCCATTTCTCTTGTGTCTCCATAAACTTGTATTGGTGAAACATAAGGAAATCGACAAAAGTCGAATTTAAGTGTAACTTTGAAACCTATAGAAACTTGCTCAATTTCAACAGACATTTACCCCCCCAATCTTCGAAGAAATTAGTGAAACATCGATTGTGCGACGGATGATGTCGCACTGTTTGGCTTTTTCGGCAGCGGCGGCCCAAGGGCGGAACGGGCGGCGGAACGGGCGGCGGCCCAAGGGCGGAACGGGCGGCGGAACGGGCGGCGGAACGGGCGGCGGCCCAAGCGGCGGAACGGGCGGCGGCCCAAGCGGCGGCATCGGCGGCACGGGCGGCGGCACGGGCGGCGGCATAGGCGGCGGAACGGGCGGCATAGGTAACTTTGGCATCCACAGTTTCGCCCCTAGCGAACGCCTCCGCCACTTCGATAGCAGTGAGTACTCGAGGGTCCGGATTCAGATGCACCACACTTCGCGCGAACTGCGCGGCACAGCTAACAATTAGGCGCGCATTTACCGTTCGCCACACGAGCCAAAACATCCAATCTGGACGCTCACATGTTGCCCAAGCCTCCTCAAGACTCTTTTCATCTACCCATTCAAGAGCGGCTTTGCATGCTTTAATAGATCGCAAATATTCTGAAAATTTCATGACTCCACACATTCTAAACATTTAAAAACTACTCCCAATCTTCCTGCAATTGTGCCTCCCAACAGTTGTCTTCCACTCTTGTCACATACTCTATAGATCGATTCCAAATCTTCCTAGGCCAACGAGAATCCTCGTCACCATCATCGATATATTCCCAACCACTCCAAACAGAAACAGAAATACGAATACTGTTTCGAGGGGCCGACACCTCGAAACAGCCAGAAGCATCACAAGCAAATTTAATCACCTTCTCAAGCAGATCGGAACCATCATCAGCAACAACAACCTTGCAGGCCTTGTTTCTCGCAACACCAGTCGGCCAAATGTAACAATCCATTTTGGTACCCCTCAGAAAGGCAATTCTTCCAAATTCGCGTCACCTTGTGGCTCTTCTTCCAAATTCGAAGTCGGAGGGGCGGAAGGGCAAGAAGCCGCAACGGATTCCATTGCTTCTTTTTCTTCACCTCGCTTGCTCAGAATCACGATATCATCGATAACGAAATCGTTCGTCTGATGCTCCTTACCCTTCTCGTCCTTGAACTTGCGAGAAACAATCTCGCCCTTTGCAAGAACTCGCACCCCTTTCCTCATCCATTTCTCAATCGTTTCGGCCTGCGTTCCGAACATAACAAGCGTATGGTACTCAAGAACCCGCACCCATTCCCCGGTCGCTTTTCGCTTCTGCTTCTCGATTTCCAAACGAAACCGAAGCCTTGCTACACCATTGCGCAGCCGATCCATTCGAGAATCTTCTGATAGGTATCCCAAGGCTTCGAAATTGATAAATCCGCGTCCGGTTCCTGTCGCCACGGCCTACCTCCCCAATCAAACGCAACCGAATTTGTCGCCCAAGGAATACAGCTTTGTCTTTCCGTTTTCTGAAGAACTCTCCTTCTTTACGATATGGGACTGCACCATGTTTCCAAGCACGATCTTGACGTACTGCTCCGAATAGTCGGAATCAGAAATTTCTGAAAACAACTGCTTGAACGTCTTCCCCTCGCGGTCAAGATGCGACAAGATGACATTCCTCAAAGCATCACTTCCGATTGAAGTGACATTCTCAGGATCTATTTCTCCTCGCCTCTTGCGACGAGTGTCAGTGACAAAAAACTGTGGATACTTCTTGTTGAGCGTGTTTTTGACCACCCCCTCCACATCGATGTCTTCCTCAACCGCCTCGAGAGAAGCCGCAATCTTCCTCGCACATTCAAGAATCTCTTGCACGGGAGCGCCTACTTCCAGCTTCTTTGACTCTAACTCTTGTATTTTTTCTTTCAACGATTCGATTTTGTCCTCAATCTGCTTCAACTGAGGGTTGTTTTCCACAATCACTTGTTCGATTTCTGCAAAAAACTCGTCTCTCATGTTCTCACCTCAAAATGGAAGATCTTCGTCAAAATGGTTCCCATCAAAATCGTCTGGAGGGGGAATGTCATCATCAGAAAACTGCTTATTCCCTCCACCAGAAGCCCTCGGCGGTGAGCTTCCACCACCACTATTACCAGCGTCTCCTCCTTTCTTTGTAAGAACCTGCACTGAATCAGTGTGAATCTCAGTTGACCATCGCTTAGTACCATCCTTTTCGTAACTTCGATATCGAATCTTTCCAACGATATGAACCGACATACCCTTTGCAAGAAACCTTGCAAGCCCCTCAGCGCGCTTGCCCCAAACAACAACCGTATGCCACTCGGTAGACTCCTTCTTGTTCCCTTGCTTGTCGAGGTAACGTTCTGTTGTTGCTACCTTCAAACGAAGCACACCCATTCCAGACTGCGAAATCTTCAGATCTGGATCTGCTCCAAGATTTCCCAACAAGATGACTTGATTGAAACCGGCCATGAGTCCTCCCTATTCTGCGCTCTCGTCCTCCGACTCTGCCGGAGGAGCTGACAACAATCCACGAACATTTTCTTCTACACGAGCCATATCAAGCTGCAAACGAACTCGACTCTCCATGGTCGAAATAACGTGTCTCATAAGAGATTCTGTGTCACCACAATAAGTCAAATTCACTACTTGAATCTTAGTACGAGAAGCTTGCCCTGTCTTAGGATCCAAGATGTTTTTCGTTTTGTGCGAAAGAGTCATTTGCATCGGAAGGCCAGCCAACCTTCCACCTGTAGCTGCTGCTATCATCTGCAACGACCCAAGAATGCTCGAAATACTTTCGAAACTTGTAGTGCGGAACTTGTACACACCACCAAGAATCGGCTGCTTCGCAAGCATGACGGTGAGGATTCCGTGCGGCTTACACACCCCATCGCGAAGACGATCGCACGGACACGTCTCGTTCGTCGGTTCGCCGCGCAGGTCGATTTTCCCGTCAACAATCGGAAGACGAACCGCGCGCACGCCATCACCAGAGCACAGAAGTCTTCCGCCCTTGTAGGCTCCGTAGTACGTTACAAAATTCGTTGCGATGTCATCCGACAGCAACATGACATCCAGTACTCGAGGCTTGCCGCCAAGCCTCTCCATGATGTCCACATCAACGATGAAGCGATCTGTATCGTCTGTCTCATCCTTTGTGATAACGAAGTGATCGTACTTTACCGGAGCTCGATACGAGTTGCCAGCTTTTGACTGGTACTCGCGGTCGCTCTTTCCACCAATCTTGATTTTGCCAAGCTCTTGAAGCTTGGGCGCGATGTCCTTGATCCCTCCGAAAGAAGCGACGCTAGTTCCATAACTAGGCGCCACCTCAATTCCCTCGTCATCCCTCAACTGGATTTCAGTTCCAGTTTGCGCCTCAACTTGCTGAGGCAAAACTATGCCGCCGCCAGGTCTTCCAATCGTTCGCATGTGTTCTCCTCCGACACATCGAACGTAACTACGTCAACCGAAGAAGTCAACTATTACGATTACCAAAAACGACGAAACTTGTCTTCTATGCGCCTTCTTTCTAAAGTCAGCTCTACAATTTTGTTATGCCTTTCTTCTGCGATCTCGTGGTCTCTTACACGTCGTTGCTTATGAATCAGCTCTATCGTAGCAGCACGGATCCCTTCTGCCTTTTCCCGTTCGATACCAGCCGGAATCCATCTTGTTTCATAATTTTCTATTTTTTCAAAACTTGCCACAGAAGCCTTGTCTAGCTCCATCTCACTATCCGCTAGAGCAATCGCTTTGGAATTTGCCTTCAAGATGGCAGCCATCTTTTTTTCGTACTCTTTTGCCGTATGCTCGTTGCCAGACCACTTCGCCATAACGCCTCCTAAAACAACTTGAACTATCCAAATATTTTAGATGGTTCCAGCATCTTTCAAAAAAATTCTTCCAATTTCACTTGTGCTGAATTTCTCACAATCTCTCTTGCCGACTTTTGCATACCTACAGCCATATCCTGCGAAACCAAATCAACAAAAGCTATATCGTAATACATGATTTTCTTTATGTTTTTCGACACGGCTTCATGAACCATTCTTGATGTCGTACACTTGGAAAGCTCTTTTTTGTGAGCTTTCAACACTTCAGCCAGCTTACTTTCATATTCAAACAGACTGTGGGATTTTTGGTTCCAGCGCATTTTTCACCTAGGAAATAGAAAGCCAAGAGGCTACTGACTCGAGGCACTCCGCGTGCCGGTCCTTGGGCACCGGAAGTTCTGCCATGACCTTTTCCCATTGTTCCATCGACCAGTCCGTCACCTCATGTCCTTCCGTTATGAGCTTTTCTATAAACTCTGTAACGATCAACTGAGGTTCTTCGCTGGAATTTCGCCTCAGATCTCCCTTAAATTCCACAGCTAGTTGTTGTAAGTTTGCGTATTTCATTGATTATTCCTTCGCCCTCAGTGCGCCACTGTGAGGATTGTAACTCACCGGAAGCTTCACATCATCCCAACAAGCGCGACATGGACCACCTGTAGGCCCTGTGCTTCCATAGCATGTTCCTGTGCCCTGAGCGTAAGCAGGACAGGGAAAGATTCCACGCTCAAGCGAACGGGCAACCGTTTCCACAGTAGACGAAGCAACTCTTTGATTCTTCAGTACCACTTGAGGCTCGTCGCCAACATGGAGCATGGAAGGTCGCACGCTTAGATTTGCCGGAGCCTTCTCCAACATGCTAGCAAATTCCGGATACACCCAAGTGCGCGTTGGAGTCCAAAACTTCACCTGAGGCAACTTGCGGCATATCTCGAACCAAGCCTGCATGTATTCCAAACTCCAAAAGTCTCCAGCATCATGAATTCGAAAATATGCAGGATCATTGTTGAATACTTCCACTACTTTTCCCTTCTTTTTTGTGGTGTAACTTATACCTTTCTTTTTTATTGACTCTTTAGTCTGTTCGTTAGCTCTTTCAATTGCCAAAAACATAATATCAACAAATGAACCTTCCTCAACAGCTTGTCGGCACCACTCAAAAACAAGCAATTGCTTCAAAAATACGCTCATGTGCCCATATTCGCCATTGATAGCGTAACAATTGTTACAAATGAATTTGGGCTTTGGTTTGTATCCAGAATGAGCTCTTGCTATGTCTACATCCGAATCCAACACATCCAAACGAACAACTCTTCCTCGTTCATCCTTGCCAGAAGCCTTCAATTTTCTCCATCCCAAAATAGAAGCAGGACAAGCTCCGCCTTGCTCCAAAGGACCGCCAGGAAGACTGAAAGACCAACAGTTCATCTTGCTCGTTGAAGCCAAAATTGCAGCAGAACCCAACAAAATACCTTGTTGGTTTTCTTTCGCTCCTCCAATACGTCTCCAAATTTTCGCGGCATCTTCTCGAGTTATTGGATGCTCAAGTTTTATATATGGTATTTGTTTTTCTGGTATAACCACAGAAAACTTTGCATTTTTCAACAGTTCTTGAAATGAAGCTCTTTGGTCTATCAAACTTGTTTGAATGTTAGGAACAAGCATTACAACCACCTTTTTGCAGCATAATATCCACCAATGCCGCCAGCTATCGCGGACAAAAGCTTGAGGGGGGAACCTGCACCGACCGAATCACCAGCCCCATAGGCCTGTATATACGGCACAGCCAACTTGTTCGCATGCCATAGATGGGGATCGTTTCCATACGGGTCCTCGTAATGGAACCAATACAGCTCCCCTACCCGTTTCGCAAAGGTCGGCGCTGGCACGCCAGGGGGCACAGAAGCTTTTGAGGCGCTTCGTCCACCCGTTGCCTCATCCCAAAACAATGAGACGCAGCTACCGCCAGATGTGAGCGAATAATGGGTGCCGTCTGGCCCATCGTAGGCGAGATTTTTGCCTAGCGGACCATTACTCGTAACGGTCATCCGTTTCTTGCCCCCTACAGCCTCTCGAGCGAACGCTGCAAAGCCTTGATGGGGGCTCGTTGCGCCGGCTCCCAAAAAGCAAGCGTCCGCCAGGTGCACGTAGCTTGTCTTAGCCCGAGCAGCTTCATCTTTGAGCCACAAGTTAGCGAACCCATGGAAGGCGGAGAACCCTCCCATCGCTACATCGTTCACTGTCGAAGGGTCGAGCTTCGCTGCCGCGCATAGCGAAGCGAACTTGTCCGAACCCAACGATGAAAAAAACGCTCCGTTGCTAGAAGAGCCAGAAATTGGCTTGCAGAAAACTGTGGTTGGAACTTTCCAGGCGACAGAGTCTAGCGTATTGCAGTAGACTGGGCCGCCCCAGTAGAAGAGACGCATGAGGAAATCATAACTCAGTAGATGCGAGAAGCCCTTTTCCGTGTTCTTGCACCCATTGATAGCAACTCTTACTTTCACGAGATCCGTCATCGTTGGTCAACGTAAGAGTATAGTCATCACTCAAACAAACCCACTCGTCCTCTGGAAAATCACCATCACCACCATAATGCTCCTCACATACAACGGACGCATCGCTTGCATTTTCTGCAACAACATAATCATAATCATTGAACCACAGCTTCAACATTTTTTCCTCCATAATCCATTCAACCAGCTTCGATTGAAGCAGCGATGCTAGTTCTATGGATTTTCTATCGTTCACCTGGCAACCAAAAACACAAAAGAAGCCACCAAACAAGCCCCCAAAAAGAACGATAGCAGCTTCCAATTCCGAAGCTCGTTCGCAATACTCACCGATGTTAGCTGCCACAAGTCAGCGCTACGCGCCTGCTCAAAAGCTCTTTTTTGCCAATTGTTAGCAATTTTTCGTTCTGTTTCCGCATCGCAAAGCGGCAAGTCATCCAACTCCAACTTGCTCATTTTTTCACCAAGCTTTCAAGCCTATGTATCTCTTTTGAGATCTTTTCCTGTTGTTTCTTAAGAGACTTGATTTTTGAAGTTATTTTCTTTTGGAGTACCTTTTCCGCTTCACTTCTGCTTGTGTAGAATTTTCCAACATAATTTCCGTTGATTTTCAAGTATTCTGTTCCACAACCGCATATGATTGCAGTAATTGTGGTTAATTTTACTGTTTGATCGCAAAAATCAACAGGATTTACAGGAACTTCTACTTCCACAATCAAAGGGAAGTTCTTGAGATGGTATACTTTGCGCGTTTGCTCTTTTTCGGTCATGTTCTCCTCCATTCACAACCAACATAGAACGTCGATGTAGAAAGTCAACCCCCGGTCGATCCAAATCCTCCAGAACCCCTACTTGTATTGTCGAGCTCTTGTACTTCTTCAAACTTTACATCGGCCACCTTGGCAAAAACAAGTTGTGCAATACGCATACCACTTTCCACCAAGAAGGCTTTGTCTCCTTGATTGTGCAACAACACGCACACTTCGCCCCGATAGTCCGAATCAATCGTACCTGGACTGTTCGCCACAACCACACCCTTGCTAGCCAACCCACTCCTTGAGCGCACCTGACCTTCTAGCCCTGGAGGGATAGCCAAAAATATACCTGTTGGAATCTTGAACGTCTGACCTGGATCGAGCAACACTACCCCATCAAGCTTCGCCTCAATGTCGTACCCAGACGCGCCAGATGTTGCCTTTTGTGGCGCCACGCCGCGAAATTCCACCTTCCAAGGAGCACTTTCAACAATATGCAGATTAAGGTGAGAAGACAAACTCTCAATCAAATTTGTCAACGCAACAACAGTCTCGGTCAATGCACTCTCAAGTGCTTTGGCTACCTTTTCGAGATGTTCAACTCTTTCTTCAAGGCTCATATCATCCCCCTTCAAACGAATGATCATTTGTTGTTCCAATTCACGCAAGCAAACGAGGCTATTGTATTGTTGTGAGCTTCAAAGGCAGAAGCGCGCGCATTTTCACTGATGCCGCTCGCAAGAGGCACCCAAAAATAAAACGCCTTCCCATCGGGAGCAAGCATACCAATCCTTGTCTGAAGCTCCCAGTATCCAGCGCAGTTTGCGTTTGTTTCGTTGACACAAGACTGCCTGCTCACTTCGTCGTCCGCAACAATCGCACGAATGGGCTTGCCTAGTCCAATTTGCATCACTCTACCTCCCTGTTTCCGTCTTCGACAGGCATCATTTCCTCACATTCGAACGATGGAAGTTCTTCCTCGTCCAATGTGTCCACCATGTCTGGATCGTATTCCGCTACAACCATCTTGTTTTCTCCACAAGTTCGATCATGTCTGCTTTAGTGATTGTTTCGTCGCACTTCTTGCAAAGCGTTATCGCCCTCACAAAATTCATTGTTTGGATTTCAATACACATGCCATTCAATATGCCTTTTGACTTTCTCCCCTCCTCCATCCATTGGTACACCACACCTTCATCGGCGCACTCGCCACACTTCGCACAATCGGCGGGACATCGCGCAGGAAATGTTTTCATCCCCACTTCCTTTCATGTTGCGAAGCGTGGAAACTGAGAATCACCTCGTTCTTACAGCCACAACAAGGCTGCTTGAACGTTGCGTCCACGCCATCTACATTCTGTCGCGTTAGCGACAAAACGTTTTCCGTCGAACACTTCTCGCACTTCCACTCAAATTTTACTTGATATGTCGCCATGTCTCCTCCGTTTCATAACGAAGGTAAACATGTTGATGTAGGAAGTCAACTGGGAAAAGTTGATGGTTTAGAAATTGCGAGAAACGTAGTATCCGTAAATTTGCGTCGCGCTCGAAGGTGAGCATCCGTTACCCGCTGCAATCTGAAGGTACGGAGTTGCGGACGAAGGAGAATACACGCCATACAATTCAGAAGCAGAAAATGTCGTGGTCGATGTTCCACTCACAAGTTTGTAGCTCGTACATCCAATGGAACCTCCCCATGTAATAGAGCAAACTCTCACACCAACAATACATGAAGAGCTTATGTAATGCTTCACCACAACAGATGAGGCGTTGTAGATGTTGCATTCCCATTCATGATCCGAGTAGTCTCCAGCCCATTTTGATGGCAACGGACAATACAACGATTGCCCGGCTGAATACAAGTACATAGCCGGCGTGTCAACATTCGAATGAGGGTTCTGCGCGTCTGCAAAGGTTTGGTATCGATACACACATTGCGTAGGCGACAGTCCAACGTAGTGGTCTTCTGCTAAAGCTGAATTGGAAAAAACCACAACCAACAGAGCGAACAACACTGAAAAAAACTTCGTCATGACAAATTCCTTTCGCCAAGAATCGTACAACTTCTATTGATAAAACACAAACTCATTCATCGGTGATGGCTCGAATGACATCTCTTAACGCCTGCATTGAGTGGTAATATAACCTTGCAATGTGAGCTTGTTTGTGGCAACTTTTCTTCTCACATTCGCTTATCATTTTTTCTATAGATATTTGGTGCGATGCGAGTTGCCAGTCCATACCTGCTAGGTCGTCTTGTGGCACTTCCTTTAGCGCTTCTATCGCTTTTTGCAGTCTATCCTCATTCATTGCTTCCACTCCTCTTCCTTTGACTCTTCTTTCCTCAACTCATCGGAAAGCTTCCCCTCATCAATCCACTTCTCAGTCTGCATGTAGCAGCCAACATTCCACAGAACTGCCGCCAAATGATCCTCTTCTCTGTCACCCTCAAGATACATGTTCATATGGCGCAACGCAGAGTCCAAAAACCTCCAAAGAGGAATTCCCTTCTCCCAGTTTCGCGCTCCATACTTGCTTGCACCAGCAGCGAAGTGTCTTGCGAGGCGGTGCAGCGCATGAGGGGGCAATAGGTCGAACCTTCCCTTATCAATCGTTGACGGCTCCTTTAGAGCCCCTCCGGCATACTCGGTGCGCCCTCCAGAATCCCTCAACCCATGCTTTATCGTACCTCTAGAAGGAGTTTGAGGCATCGTCGGCGGCGGAGGTAGGACCTCTCCCTTTGTGAGAGTAGGTTCTGACTTTGAAAAGTTGTAGTCAATACACACATGCTTCGTACTCGAATAAAGGCTCTTTACGTTAACACGTGTCTTCACCAAATTCACATCAGCTAAGAATTCAGATGGTTTTTGGATTTGACTCAACTCCTCTTCGTTGCTAATTCTTGTACGGATGGCTTCTGCTACCGGACCATACCATTCGATTTTTTTAACGTGGTTTACGTTCAACCACTCTTTTATAGCATCGACAAATTCGATCACAGCTCCGCATGCGCAAGTATTTCTGAAAATACCCCTTTGTCCGAAACGACTACTAGCACGTTCCACAACTACAATCGCGTCACCCTTTTGAAGCATCGTTTCCCCCTATCTTTGTCTATAGAAATTGCAAGAATGTATTTTCTTTTTTCAGAAAATACCAAGGAAGAACTACAGCTCTTACACTATCAACACCTGCATAACTCACAGGCGTATCAAGCGACACAATCCAAGAATGAATATCATCGTTCAATATTTCACAAAAGCCAACAATAGAACCAAAAGCTCCGTGGAGAGATGGGCTGTTTTGACAGTCAATTCGAACTACATCGCCAATCGATAAGTCACTCATTTCTTGTTAGCCATATGGACGTTGAATCTGTAACCATGTCCACGTATGGTTTCCAATAAACTTGAACAGTGCCGGAGTTTTTCTCGAAGATGTGTAACGTGCACCTCAATCAAATTGCTTCTTGGATCAAAATTTGTTTGCCAAACTTGTTCAAGAATTTCAGAACGCGATACAGTTCTTTCTGCATTTCTCATTAAGTAAGAAAGAAGAGCGAATTCGCTGGAGGTCAATTCCACCTGCACACCATCAACCAACACTACACGTTCCACAGGATCCAAGTATATAGGCCCAATAGAAATGGGGCCATCATTAAGGATTGCAGGCTTTGTCTTCTTAGGCTCCGAATGCGCTGTAAGCCATTGCTGCATCATTTCCCATAGAAACTCAGAATGCGACACCTTGTCCTCGAGCTGATTCCTATACTTAGCCAAGCGCCGGAACTCCGCATGCACCTCTGGCGTAACAACCACCATACTTCGAGGCCTAGGCAACGTCTTTTTTTCTGGAATGTCTAACTTTCTGTTCTGCATCTCTTCCATCTGTCAACGTCTCCGGTAAATTATGCAAGTCAACCAAGAAGTATGGCTCTTTCAGATACTTGTCAAGGTGGTATAATGAAACCCATGAGAAACCAAACACTACTCGGCGCCGATATGAACCTCGCTGCTGACATCAAGCCCATCAGTGCATCCGTAAAGCGCAACGCCAAAAAGGTAGCAGACGAATCACCTTGGGAGCCGTCCTCCAACTACTCAGATCTTCTCGTCAAAACCGCGCTCATTCACGCAAAGGAACGGAAGCCAAAGGTTCAAATTACAAGTCCTCAGGACGTAGAAGCTCTGTGCGAACACATGAAGTACCTCGATAGGGAACTTCTTCTGCTCATCTGCTGCAACAACAGAAACCAAGTGGTTGCCGTGCACGAGGCCACAATCGGAGCCCTTGGCCAAACCATCGTAGAGCCTCGACACATCGCAAAGGTTGCCCTTCTGTGTAACGCAAGCGCCATCATCGTCGTCCACAACCATCCCAGCGGAAGCTCATACCCTTCCAAAGATGACTTCGAATCGGCAAAACGAATCAAGCAATCACTGACTTGTGTTGGGCTCTCAATCCTAGATTTTATGATTATCTCAGAAGAAGGGATGTTTTCCTTCATGAACGAAGGACACATGGGCAGGCTTGGCTAATAAAGCCTCTCAACACTCGACAGATCCATCCTAAACTTCATGCCGTGAAAGATTCCGTTCTCTCGTTTGAGCTGTTCGCTGGTCTTCTCTCCGGTCGCAAGCGCTCGCTCATCGGCATCTCGAGACGCTTGCTTCTGCTCTGCTCGATTTTGTGGATCGTATCTTTTGTATCTTTTTCGTAAATGTTTCCTTCTGACTACACGTCTCACATTTTTTGTAAATACTGTTACAAACTTGCTTCTTTTGCCTACTTTGAACTTCACCACAATCGTGCCGTGTATTACTTCACCTGTAATAGTACCAATAGCGCCACACCTTATATCACTGTAAGCATTTGGATCTATCAATACAACATTGTCGCCTAGTTTAAGCGGAGTGGTGCGCTTTACTATTTTACGAAGCTCATTCTTCTTCTTAATGAAGAACCAATTCATGTAACACGATCCACAATGACGACTCACAAGCACTTCATCGTTCTCGCATACTTCATCTACAATACACACAAGACCATCATTGAACGATCTTATGTCTCTAATAACAACCTTGTCTCCAACCTTTAACTTTCCCATTATTAACCCCACAATTACACAAAACCATTCGAAAATTTGCCAGACGCATCCTTCAGCGCGCCGCAGACAGCCACCAAAGGATCCCCATCTTCCGAAGCACATTGCCCATCTGCTTCCCCAAGCTTTCCACACATTCTAGCCGCTGCAATCCACATGCCGCCAGAATGAGTCAAATGCACCATCACATCCATTGGTACACCAAAAACAAGATACTCGCGACGCTTCTCGAACCACACACCATGTTCGTCGTAGAAATACGACCACCCACGACTCAACAGGTTGTCTACCATAGCCTCGGAAACGTTCAGCGTCTTCATCGCTAGACCCTGCCAAGAAAAGATAAAGAAAACTCCACATCCTTCTCGAGTTCGTTACACTTCCTTTTTAGCTGACGAATCTCTTGCTTCAACTTACGAATAGCCTGCGTCTTCAACTTGATGATCCCAAGCAATCCGTGAACTATGTGCATTGATTCCAGCTCCTTGATGCGACTCATCGCAGCATCAAAAAGACGCTTCGGAACAACGTCGTTCAACATCTCAAAGTCTTCCAAAAGAGATTCTTCAAACGAAGGTGGGTTATCATACACATCAAACAATTTCATACAGGCCATTTTGTTACTTATCGCAACAATAACACCACAACTGCCTGTTTTCTTGTTTCGTGCACACCCATCAAGAACTAAATTATTGTACATAACACCTCCATTTCATCTTCTTCTTGATTTGATCCATTCCGCAAGCTCTTCAACATCAACTTGACGGGCCTTGTATATAGCTGTTTCAATAGTCTCTCTTGTTTGCAGACATCTCATGTCTATGTCTAAACTGCAACCATATCCACTTACACGCAACAAAACAGTATCTCTATCTTCAACGATCTCCAGACCAATAACCTCAGAAGTGTAGCTAGGCGTCACAGCTCCGGGACCGTCCAAACTATCACCTTCTCCGGTTGGATCAATGGTTCCCGTCTGAGGGTAGCATTGTAAGCATGTGCCTATCGCAAGATCGTGTCTGCAACTCATAGCTCTACCGGTCTCCGTTTCTTTCTTTTCGTAACCTTCTCACATCGGAAGACCAAACTTTCAATATACCGTCAAAACAAATTAGCTCCTCACACCTTAATGTAAGAATAGTAAGGTTGTGATATTTTCGTATATCGATAACAGTGCCCTCGCGTCCAAAATAGGTCATCGTGCGCACAACAACCTTGTCTCCTATTTTTATTTTCATTCCACCACCATCCCTAAGTCTTCGATTGTGTATCCTCCAAAATCCAACACGATGCGATATCCAAATAATGGACCATGTACGCCGACTCGCATCATAATTTCGCAATTGTCTAGATTGTGCTTTTTCAAATAGGTTTTGATAACTTCGTAAACCTTATCTTCTTGCATCAGCTCATGTTGGTAGATCGAGTATGACCACCATGTCACTTCGGAGGCTCCTCGCTTCCACAAGAACAACTGAACCGTCGGCCAACACCACCCCTCATGCTTTTTCATACGCCGAAAGTAAACATTCCAAGGTGATAAGTCAACGTTTTGCTTTTCCTGATATTCAATAATACATGTTTTTGCATATAACTGACTGCATCCAATTCCTGTAACCTTTACCTCGTGTAAGCTTGATGGGTGCTACGCAGTTACAGTGTTGGTATAAATTCGCGGCGCGGCGCGGGGCGGCGGGATGACGGGCATTTCCGATCTCAGTTCATATACTTTTATTCAACTTGTCATGATTTATTTACAAAAATACTATAAATTCAAGCGAGAATTCGCAGGTCCAAATTTTGGACAGAGATTTCCTTATATCGATAACATCCGGAGTTTCTCAGCATATATTGTTCTTCCACTACTAGTTTTGCTCTTCGTATTTTTCTGATTATTTGTTCAACATCTTCGGAGCGCCGGTTGTACGGGGTTGTTCGGCTTTGGGGGGCTTTGAGGTGCGGACTGCGATCTGCGTCGCGCTTCATGGGTCTTATATCGTTCGGGGGACACCGGCGGGTCCCCACTCATTAGACATTGCATGAAGCGCGACTTGTCCTCGCCGCCCCTTAAGCCCCTGGCCGACAACCCGTACACCGGCTCAGTTTGTTTTGTTTGTACCGCCGTATTGTCTTGATTGCCTACTTTGAATCTTGATAGGCTTCTATTTGTGGATAGGAGGAGAATAACTTCGGATACGGAGTGTTTGAGTGGTCTTGAATACTATGTCTCGTTTTCGCAAAAGCCTGTCAACAGAAAAGATTAGCGCAGTTTGCAACATGTTGAAACTGCTAACGAATCGACAGAAAAATTCGACACGTGCCAAACTTGGGCCACAAGGACACGAACAGTACAGTGTCAATGTAAGTGAACTTTGCATATTGACGTTCTAGTTTTTCAGATTTACTAAAATTTCTGAGGTGTACTGATGGCAAAGGTGTGGCTGGTTACGTTTTATCCTGTGTCCAATAATAGACCACGACACAACTCGTTTACTGGTAGGGTAAGGCAGCAAAATTTCTTAATGTTGGGCAGCGAAAAGTGGTTTGCGCACTTGATTGATATCGAGCCAAATCCAACTATGTTTCCAACATCTTGCTTGAGCTACCTTTTCCCAACAAAGGAAGCAGCGAAGGAAGCGCTTGATGAAGCGAAGGGGTTAGCTGCAAATGGCGGCATAATTCCCATGATGCGAGCCCTGAGTTCGCGTGAGTTGTTGGCTAATGTGGCCCCTCAGGTGCCAACCACACAAGTTGTATTCGATGACGAGCCCACAGATGTATGCTCTGATACGCACTGTCCCGCGTCCCGCAAAGAGAATGTGAGGCTAGCAATTGAAAAAGCTGGTTCCATTGTAAATGCGGCGAAACTACTCGGAACAACAAAGCACATTTTGTCTCGAGAAGCTCGATCCTATGGATTTGGACCCCCGCCAAAGGTGAGCAAGCAGGATATTGAAAATGCACTCGAAAAAACATGTTGGGACCAAACGAAAGCAGCAAAACTGCTAAAAATAAGCAGAAACACAATTGGTGTTGCTATAAACTATTACAAATTACAGTGCCCTCCTTCTTGTGTGTCTCATTCTTTCGATTTTTTGAACGAAAACGACAAAAGAACTGTGTTCAAAAACATTCTAGCTTCAATCCGGTTGGATGATACTGGCGGAGTGTCTGTTGTGGATGAAAATGGATATGTATGCAGTTTCTCTAGCAAAGAAGAAGCATGGAAGGAGTTTCTGCTGTTGGTGAAAAAAACACGACGGGTTGACAAGTAGACTTTTTGACTTATGGTTGAAAAAAAGTGAGGATAATATGATTTGCACAGGAAGTGGCACTGTGAAAATTGAGACCGATAAACAAGATGATCGCAACGAATGCGCTTATGAAAGCGCATGGATTAGCAATTGCGTGAGACCTCAACTTGCGGCTTGCATGGCTTTTTCTATGCGAAAAAGCTTACAGTTGGCGTATGAATGGGTTGGTGTTTGGTGCGGGAGAGACTCTAATGTTTAACGGGCCATTGCAAGATTTGAATCTAACTCAAAAAAAAGTAGGATCTCATGGTGTTATGGGAGGAAATCAAGAAAATGGATACTTCTCAGTGTTTGTTTTTCAATATAAACAAGGAGTAAAGGGCGCGATTCCTGGACCTAAGAAAGTACAGGTTCGTGGCGCAGTTGCGGATATGGAAAACGTACACAAAGAAGCTGTGAGGATTGCTGACGAACTAAACCAAGACAAGTATCAAGGTTTAGAGTTTGTACGAGTTTTCATGGAGGAGCTTTACTCGAACCTATCACCATATCGAAGGGGGTACTGATGAGTGATTGGAAGGTTGGGCAGATTGTCGCGAACGTGTGTGGTGGTATGGTTTACGACAAGCTAACAATCATTGCAGTCGGATCGCGTAAGATAAAAACAAACGACAATTCTGAATGGAGTGTAAATGGGCGCCGCTACGGCAGCAGCCGCGACTCTTACTACAACGCAAACCAAATTGCTCCTTGGTCTGAAAGACATGAGCGAATTTGGTTGCACGCCCGCTTGTGGAATCGAGCTAGATCGCTGTGGATTTCCATCGAACGACGCAAGGATGAGATTGCAAATGACGAGTTGTCCGTTCTCGTCAAAGCGCTAAACGACTGTGCATCTGTGCTCGAAGCATCAAAAAAGACCGAATAGGGGGAAATATGAGACCTTCATGGGATGAATACTTTCTGCGTGTTGCGCGAGAAGTCTCAGATATGGGGACATGTCTTCGTAAGCAAGTAGGATGCGTTCTGGTTTCAGACCGACGTATCATCGCAACAGGTTTCAATGGCAGCTTGCCAGGACAACCACATTGTATCGATGTTGGATGCGACATAGACCCTTCCACAAGAGGCTGTAGAAGAACGATACACGCAGAAGTAAACGCTATCATTCAGTGCGCGAAACACGGTATCTCAACTCGCGGCGTTAGTGCGTTTGTTACTTTGAGCCCTTGCGAAAATTGCCTTCGTTTTCTTATTATGAGTGGTGTCCAGAGGGTTTGCTTTCAAGAAGAGTACAGAGTTCCACCGAACTATTATCTTGCAAAAAGTTGTGGAGTTTTGTTGGAACCTGTTTCAAAAAAACAACAGATTGAATTGGATGAGCTGTGATGGATGCTCGCAACAAGGCGCTGGCCGCTTTGGTTCATGTACTGCGTTCATTGACGCCTCGAAAAGACAGGATCGCTCGCATGACGCTGCAAGGGCGATACTCCCAAGTTGATTTCAGCGACTCCGACGAGGACTATTTGGAACATGCTCGTGGTGCCACACATTTGGGCGCTGTTGGCCCCGACAGGGAAGGGAAGACCAACTGTGTTGGTATCGATCTCGACGCGCATCTAACAGGCCAGGAACCTCAGCGCGCCGCCGAAGTCTTCGTTGCGTTCGCGAGTGAATTCGAAGTACCAACGGTTGTCAATTTGAGTAAGAGCGGAAAAGGGTTTCACGTTCGAACTTTGTTCTCCGAACCTGTTTCAGCTCCATTAGCAAGACTCGCGTACTTCGTTCTCCTTGAGCACTCGCGACTTTTGCAGGATGTTGATGGGAAGGTTGTCAGAGATCCTTCTTTCGACAAGGTTTGGCCGCCTCCACGCACTGGCACTTCTGGTGTTCTAGCTCTTCCGTTATGCTCGAAATTTCATAGACTGAACGGTGGTAGCGTTGTGTTTGACGTACATACGTCAACGGCGTTATCGTATTGGGACTCGGTGAGAGCGTACCTGGAAGTACCCCGGATGTCGTCTCAAAACCTCATAGATTTGACGGGGAGTCTTCATGTGAGCCGTAGAGTACGTTCTCTCGCGGATCCTACAGTAGACGAGAACAGTCTGATACACAAAGGTGTGGATGATAGTCTAGCATCCCTCATGGAAAATTGTCTCGCTTGGCGACGACTTTTGACGCATCCTGCCGTTGTTTCATACCGATTTTGGTTCGGGCTTGCGACGTGTGTGAGGCCTTTCGTTGGAGGCTTTGAAGCGTGGGATTCTGTCTCGAAACTCGATCCAAAAAGATACCCTGGTATTGCCGAAATGAAAAAGCTGTGGGCGTCCATCAAAGGGCGCCCGTGGCGTTGCGAGACTTTGATGGATGGCTCTTGGGTTTGCCCTAACCTAGGTACTTCCGGATGCGCGCTTGCGAAACGTGGGTACCGATGTGGAAGTCCCGCAACATTACCTGGTTCGATTGAAGGAAGGAAAATAAAGCATGCGAGCTGAAGAACTCGATTTGATCGATACCAGTAGAGATTTAGAAAACGTACTACTTGAAGATTTGGGGTGGAAAAACCCAATAAATACAGAAATAATTGAAGACAAGTCGCAAGGTAGCCCAGAAGAAATACACGAAGAGCTATCGGAGATGTGCGACACAAGAAATGTGGAGTATCTCTCAGCACTAGATCTTCACCTCGGGTACGCCCCCCCTCATGCGAACTTTGAGGACATACTAGGAATCAAGTTCGAAGGTGCTACGAAGATAACATCGCAAATATACTGGCAAGATGTCGCTGAAGATGAGCGTAGAAGGCTTGAAAACAACATCGTAGCCAACGATCTTCCTCCGGTGCTTAAATGGGTGGACATAGAACCAGAAATACACAAGCCAATCGACTGGGAATTTGACCAATTGTTCGCCACAAGAGCCAAAATACTTATTTCAGCAGAACCAAAGACTGGGAAAACGTACTTCACCTACCAGATGACCATGTCAAAACTCTTCGGTATTCCTTTTCTTGGAAAGTTTGATGTAAGAAAAACAGGGCCAATTATGGTCATAGCGGGAGAAGATGACCCTCGAGAAACCGCAATACGATACGACCGCATACAAAGAGCCACCGGCGTAAATTTGGTAGCAAAAAACAGAGACTTCCACCTGTGGCCTGCTATTGGATTTAAGTTCAACAATTTGGATCATTTAGACGGTTTGTGTCGGTATATCGAAGACCACAAGATTAAATTTGTTGTTGCGGACCCTTTGGCGCGCCTCATGTATGGTGACGAAAGCAAACAATATGTCATGTCGGAGGTTATTGAAAACATCAACAAGTTGATGGATGTTACCGATGCAACATTTGCGCTTGTTCACCACATGAACAAAACTACTCAAAACGAGACAAGAATACACAATCGTGTGCGAGGTAGCTCAGATCTTGTCAGTTGGTACACCTGCGCTTTCTTCTTATCTGGAAACATGGTGGAAGGCGAAGTTACATGTGAGCTTGAACAGAGGAGTAGTTCGAAAGCCCCGCACAGATTTGGTTTGCGGGTTGTGGAACAACAATCCGAGTCAGCTTACGGCCTTGGCACATTTGCAATGGAAGCTGAATTTCAGGAAGAAACACACAAGGGTGACAGAAAAAGGGTTCAGCTAAAGGATATCATGACAACAGCCTTCGAGGCTATCGAAAAATTTGGTGACAAAGGCGCTACTCTTGACAGGATCGCCATCGAAACAGAAATTGCTAGGTCTACCTTGCGAGTTGCCATAGAAGAGTTAGAATCAATAGGACAAGTGAAATTCACGAAGGGGAGAGTCTTCGCTGTTTCACCTGCTGTCGAAGAGTGGTCTGAAGAGTTTTACGGTGGATAAGGGGAGCTATGAATTTTTCAGAATATTTGCGATCTATTGGAGCATGCGACGCCGCTCTTGAATGGGTTGGCGACAAGAGCCTCGAGGAGGCATGGGCGACATGTGAGCGGCCAGATTGGATGTTGTGGCTTGTGAGGCGAATGGAGGTAGATTTTCGTCTCATTGTGAGCTGTGCGGCGCAGTTCGCGAGGCGTGTGGGGCATCTGAATCCGGACCCTCGAGTGATTGCTGCCATCGAGGTGGCGGAGGTGTTCGCGAGGGGCGAAACAGTAGATGTAAAGTCCGCCTATGCCGCCGCCGATGCCGCCGCCGATGCCGCCGCCGATGCCGCCGCCGATGCCGCCGCCTATGCCGCCTGGGCCGCCGGGGCCGCTGTCCGTGCCGCCCATGCCGCTGATGCCGCCGCCGATGCCGCCGATGCCGCCGATGCCGCCGCCTGGGCCGCTGATGCCGCCGCCTGGGCCGCTGATGCCGCCGATGCCTGTGCCTCCGAAAAAGCCAAACAGTGCGACATCATCCGTCGCACAATTTCTGTGGAGTTGATTGCTGCGAAGTTGGGGGAGTCATGAATTTTGCAAAAAAGCTAAAAGAGCTTGACGCGTGTGAGGGGGCAATTCAATGGGTTGGAGATAAAACCTTTCAACAATTTTGGAACACATGTGTACGTATAGATTGGATGTTGTGGCTTTTATTTCATTACAATAAGCGACTTGTTGTGAAGTGTGCCGCTCACTTTTGTCGTGAAATGTTGAGTTACACTAAGAATTTGCGCTTTGACATGTGCGACTTGTCACATGCTGAAAATTGTGTGAATTTGTGTGACAAGTATGCCAACGAGGAGGAAGTCGACGAAACAGTTTATTCGGAATTGCCGAGAGTTAGATATTATAGCGAGAGCTATTCACATGATGCTATCGAATGTTTGTCATCGTGCGTAAACGCATGTGTTCGTGCTGGTTGGAAAGATGACAGGTGTGGAGATTTATCCTGTTTAGCATCAGAGGCAGCTCATTGTGCGGACAACTCTTTGTTTTATTCTTCTTTGGTGATTAAAGCAATAAAGGGGGAATGTTTTAATATATCAGAAAAACAACACGAATTTGTTAAAAACATCATTTGCGTCAACGAACTTGAACGATGGCTGGGGGAATCATGAAAGATAACGAAGCAACAGTTGGAGCGAGAGTACTTGTAACGTTTTCGTGCGGCGGAAGGCCCATGAAGCCAGGAACCATCAAATCGATTCGAGACCGGTTCAAGTCAGGAAGAAGGGAGCGAGTAGCAATCGTCGAATATGAAACGCCAATGAACGACGGACGTACAGAAAGTGAAGTTCCTCTGCGCCTCATGAAAGCTCGCGAGGATAGAATATGATTTCCATCGTTCATGGCGACTCGTTCGAAATGGTTCTTCCTGAAGCCGATCACGTTATCACCGACCCTCCTTACACAGCTCACGTTCAGAAAAATATGCGTTCCAGCCATTCAAAGCATGTGGGTGGAAAGGTACGTGTTGACTCGTGTGCCCCCGTTCTAGCTGGTTTTGATTCGATGGATGACGTGTCGAAAATGGCAACGATATTTGCACATGCAAACAGGTGGCGAATTGCGTTTTGCGCTTTGGAACAGTTGGGCGAGTATGCCAAGCTTCCCGGTTGGATAAGGAGCGGTATCTATCGAAAAAAGCGGGCGATGCCACAATTAACCGGTGACAGACCGGCTGGAAGTTGCGAGGGAATAGCCATTTTGCATGGAAATGCGAAGAAAAAGTGGAATGGCAAAGGGACACATGCTTTTTGGCAGGCTATGCCAGAACATAGGCGAGTAACTAAGCATCCGACAGCAAAACCTGTAGAACTGTGTTTGCAAATTGTTCACCTTTTCACCAATCCCGGAGACCACATTCTTGACCCATTCTGTGGAACAGGCTCAATGGCAATCGCATGCGCTCTTCTTGGGAGAAGTTATTTTGGAGTGGACAAGAACTTAGAATATATCAAAATCGCAAACAGTAGGCTTGCTAACATAGATGAAAAGTATGTGAAAATGTCAAAAATGATAGGAAAATAAGGAGGAGAACATGGGGGAGTTTGACAAAAAAAGAGCTGCGGAACGTAAGGAATACTCAAAGAAGGATGATGCCGAAAGTGTTATCAGACTGCGTATTCATGACCGCTTCCAAAAAGTCTTCGATCTGATATCAGAGTGTTATTCAGATTGGAATCAAGAAGAAAAGCCTTCGTTTTTGCCAGATCTTTTTCAAGATCTTCTGACTTATGAGGCCCTCACAGCAGATCGCGCAGTGCATATTTACAAAGAATGCTTGATGCAAGAGCGCATTGCTGAAATGGGCAACGAGTGCAGCGCCGAAGCGTGTCGGCAGCTTGCTTTTGATGTGTTTTTTGCCACGAAGAAGAGGGGGCCTAAGAAAGCTCAAGCCCTTCAAGCAACAGACATGATGCTTACACCTTCTCAGCAACTCGAGATTCTGGTTCAGATTGATGCTAATCGACCGATGGGTTTGCATTTTGGTGAACTCATAAAAGAACTGGATTTTGGTGTGGAAAAGACAAAAGAGATTCGAAGGTACTTGAATCACTGTATGGATGGTGGTGTAATATCTACCGAGGGACAATTCAGAGGCCTTCGGTACGTTCCTGGACCAAAATTCAAGCAAGAGATTAAGAAGTTGAGCAAAGCAGAAGAACAAGATGAAGAAGAAGAAAACGAAATTCTTCCTACAGAGGTTGAGATAGCTAGCGACGCGCTACAAGAGGATTTCGAAGACGGTGATGGTGAAGAGGAGGAGTAAAATGCCTCGATACGACTACAAATGTCCGGAGTGCGAAAAAGAGGTTGAGGTAGAACATTCAATCACTGAGGCGCCAGAATTGATCTGTGATGAGTGCAGCGTACAAATGAAGCGTTGCATAAGCGGGAGAACCTCGTTCGTGCTAAACGGCAGCGGATGGGCGAAGGATGGGTACAAAGGATGAACGTTATTGTTGCCATCGCCACATGTGAACGACCATTCAACTACGCTGTGCGAACGATTTCCTCCGCGTCTATGGAAGACCCTCATGGGTGGCAAAGCGCAATCGCTAGAATAGCGTTTGTTGACGGCCCTTCCGCTTCATACTTGAGCGGAGCTTCCATCGAAGCCATGGACTTTGTGACGCATGATGGGGCGCGCCTTGGGGCATACGGCAACATCCTGCGCTGTTTGCAGCGAAGCCATGAACTATGTGAAACGGCGGACGTTCTTCTTCTCGAAGATGATATGGTCTTCGCTCCACAATGGCTGACATCTCTCGAGGCGCTTGTAGAAAGACATATTCGTCCATATAAGCCAAATTTTGCACTATCTGGATATGTTCCATATTCACTAAAACCAATGTTTGAACGGGTTCCATGCGGTTGGTACACAACTCCGTTTTATGCCTCATGCTGTTTGTGGTTTTCGAACACCATTTTAGATGAATGTATTGAATTTTTGGATAAAGGTGGACATAAACCAATGGATCTTACCTTAGCGGATTATTTCAAGTTGCAAGATGTGTCACTTTTTGGAACCACAAGATCTGTTGCTGACCACATTGGAGAACATAGCACTCTCGGATGTCTTGGCTTGCGCAAAGCTGTTGATTTTGGCACTATTCAGGTGCCATAGGCTGCTTTAGGTCAATGGTAGACTCGTCGGCCTGTACCCGACATATGCGAGTTCGAATCTCGCAGGCAGCTCAAAGAGCGGACTCCAATGAAAAAAGACTTTGCCCTGTCATAGGTAACTATGACAAAAATGGAGTGAATTGTTGACTTCTATTGTATTAGAACCAACAGGGTGAGACGCTCTTTTTAATTTTGAAAGAGGAGAACATGTTAAAGCCATACATTATTCAATTCGGCGCATACACAAAGGGAATGCTTGAATTAACAAGCCCAAGAACGCGCGAGTTTTCAGCGGAACATGGATATGACTACTATGTAACTCACAATGCAAATTTTGGTTCGCACGAGATAACTGGTCTTGTGGTGCTTGCTTCAAACGCGATCAAGGCGGGAAGACCATACGTTCTTCTTGCTACAAGCGATTTTGTGTTCGAAAATCACGGGGAACTTCCAAACGAACTTGTCTATCCACTATCGCGAGGGCTTGTGTTGGTTAGGAGCAACAATGGAACATTTACAAATGAAATGGCTGCTAAAATAACAAGGTCATTCTCGTCTGAAGCGCCAATAGTTCCTTCTCATTGGGGCGACAGTTGTGCAAATGCTGAAAATGTAGCCAAGTTCGATCTTGAGTCAAATCCTTCTTGGTATGGACGGATGGTGCAACCCAAACCTATATTTAGGCCAGATACACAAGATCTTTCTATATACGACGAAGTTCATTTGGCTGATTCTTATCGAATGAGGAAGCGAAATTTTAGTGGAAAAACGGTGCTTGATATTGGGCTTCATATTGGAAGTTTTACCAAAATGGCATTTGACAGGGGCGCTCAACATGTTGTTTCCGTCGAACCGACCCCTGGTAATTTTGCTGTAGCTTCGTGGAATTTACAGTGTTGGCTTGAAGGTCGCGCAATGGCTTGGATGGATGATGTGCGACAAGTTATGATGGCATCACTTGTAGACGAAATGTCAGAGAAAAGTTGGCTTGGTGTAAGGGCTGCTGCATGGAGCTGCTCGGGACAAGACCTGATTCATGCCGGATACAGCGAAAACACAGGTGGCGGAGGAATTGATTCACATGGTGGGCTAGTTGTAAAGTCTGTTGCATTTGATGACCTAGTAGACGTTGCCGCAGCATCATCTCACAATGGCAGAGTGCATTTGTGCAAGGTAGACTGTGAGGGGGGCGAATGGCCCTGCTTGTATCCGAGCAAGAAGCTCGATTTGATTGATGAGCTGGCTATTGAAATCCACGAGGGATGCGAAGACCACGGCACAGGGCGAGTCCAGAAATTGGAGGCGTTATCTGCCTTCTTACGAGACGAACACGGGTTTGCGATTGATATTGAGCATCGCACGGGCCCTGCGATGGGAATGTTGTTTGCTAGCCGCAGATAGAATTCTATTTTTAATGGATAGTTCTTCCAAATCTCCAAGAGAAACTATTTCGTTGCCAAACACGTGAAACACGTGTCCGTTACTTATGATCCTCACGCCACGATGTTTCATTTTTCCCCCTATTGGCACCGCCTGGAACATCTCCACGCTGCAACTAAACATCTCCACAGCCTACGCAGGCCACGACTGCTGCCTACGTACTTGATTTGATCCACTAAATACATGTTGTCGATTTTGTGCAATGGATTCATGTTTGCCACCTTTCTCACCACAATTGGTTCCATTTTCGGAACTTATTCAAAACATCTTGGCACCATGGATGAGGATCTGCATTCCTTGGCCCTCTATGTTGCAGGAGTCGCCCTTTGGGAGTTAGCTCAACGGTAGATCTTTTCCCCAAAACATTGAGGCTTAGAATAACCGAATTGCCGCATCGAACGGCGTGTTCGTATCCGCCAACGCAATGCTGCATATCCCGCCCTTCCGCAGCAAGGGATGCGGGCGTATTAAGTACACGCATGCTGTTAGAGTACAGCTTCCACTTCGGAGGTTGAGTAAGCGGTGTGTGATCTCGGAACATTCGTTTTTGCCACACCGCCCCAAGGCGTTCGGCTGCATGCGCGAACGCTTCGTCTACCAGCGTCTTAGTTCCTCTGACGAGATCTTCGTCTTGGATCTCGTCGATTCGGTCTAGGTAACGCACTTCGGCGACTACGCCTCCCGGTCCGTGGACGGTGCGAGTTTTGGTAAGCTGTGACCATGCTCCTCGGCGCTGCACTTCGAGCAGCCAACGCACGAGCGCTACCGATCGCAACCTAATCTCACATGGTAGTTTGGAACACAACCAGCTAAGCGGGTCGTGCCAACGGTCTGCTCGATCGCTTAACAGCCATTCGTGGGCTTCATTTTTGGTTAGAATGCCCATGGAAAGTTGTACCGGCGTTTCACCGAGTGCCAACTTGGCTGCGCGCTCTACGGTTGTGTTCGGATATGCTGGGCATAGGAAGGCGGCCAAAGCCTCCTCTCGCGACTTACCAAGCGTACCAACACCTAACCGATCCATTGCTTTAGATATATGCTGTGGCACTTCCACAGACGTGTTTGATGCCGCCGCCATGATGGCGAGCCTCAAACGAGGCCCATGCTTCGTCTGGAGGGCGTCTCGCATCTTTGCGATACGCTCCCAGTCGATGTCTCTTGCCCTGATTCTGCCTGAAAGGCCCATCAACGCATAGGTTTGCAGCTCGGGAGACAGCGAACCGAGTGCGCGCGCGGCTTGAGGGGTAATGTAATGATATCGCGCCGACGCTCGCTTCAGCGCGCGAGCAATCGGCACAACATGACGGGTGTGTCTACGGATAATTCGTCCCTTTGTGACGAACATGTTCCAATATCTGCTAGATACGAGATATATGGCACTGCGAACGGATGGGCTTGCCCGCCATACGGCAAAAGCCGTGTCGGGGTCGGTGTTCCACACCGAACCTACAGTTGAAGGTCTTTCTTGCGTCGCATTCCAGAACGCAAGGAAATTTTTAAACTCCCCGCCGACCCAATCGCGTGGAGTCACATGGTTGAATCCGACGGCAAGCAACCTGCCGTCGATCCCTTCTTCTTTTGCAAGGGATGGATCAAGCCGTCGGCAAACACCCACGTAGTGAGCCGCCGACTTGATTTTTTTGGAGGATTTTGGCGCGCAGATCGCGCGCCAAGACACCGATACACCCCCACAAATACCATACTCTTCTCTCAAAATTAGTTCCGGATTCATTGGTACCTCGCGCAGAAGGTTTTTATGGCTGCTTCCGCCAAAGACGGTTGTCCTAGACGATGGGCTTTTTGCAACGCCCATCCCACTTCACGGCGCCATGCCGTGAATGATGTTTCAACGACTCTTTCGTTGAGTGACGCCATCGCCCAAATGGTGCGCAAAATACTCATATTGTCTAAGGTAGACCAAAAAAGTCTACTTGTCAAGTGACTGATAAAAATGTGTATGCTTATGTAATATAAGCATGTGTTTGTGTAGAAAAAAACAAGGCCGCTAGGGAGGAGTACCTAGCGGCCTGACGACGCAACGTTGAGGGGGAGGAGCAAGCTGCGTCTGATTGAATAGTAAGAGTGCGGCTCTAGTGAGTCAAGAAAATTATGAGCAGCCTAGGCTTGAACCGCAATTCAAGCATTTGTAGCACGTTCCGTTGCGCACGGTGATGTGTCCGCAATCCGGACAAGCCGGCGCATCTGCGTATGAGACTTCCTCATGTGCTCCTAAAGCGTGTTGCTGTCTGTCTTTGATGGAAGGGCTTGGACCGCATGAGGGGCACTCTGGAGTTGGTTCTGCGTCTTGTACTTGTGCCAGATCCATTCGGTTGAGGTACTCGATCCCAAGAACGCGGAAAATGTAGTCTACAATGGAGGTGGCGAGTTTTATGTTCTTGTGACCTGTCACAGAACCGGAAGGCTCGAAGCGTGTGAACGTAAACTGCTTCACGAAAACATCCAGCGGTACGCCATACTGAAGCCCAATCGATACGGCCATGGCGAACAAGTTCATCAGTGACCTGAACGCAGCTCCTTGCTTGTGCATGTCGATGAATATTTCGCCGAGCTTGCCATCTTCGTATTCTCCAGTTCGAAGGTAGAGTTTTTGTCCGCCAACCTTGGCCTCTTGAGTGAAGCCCATTCGCTTTTTCGGTAGCCTCACACGCTCCGCTGGAAGGCGATGCTTTGGCACTTCTTCTTTCACTTCATCCTTTTTCACTTCTGTTTTTCCGAAGGTTAAAGGCTGAGATCCCTTGGAATTGTTACGATAAATCGTTATTCCTTTGATTCCGGTTGCGTGTGCCAATTGGTAAATTTTCATCACATCTTCCACGGTCGCTGATTCTGGCATTCCAATTGTTTTGGAAATTGCTCCGCTTATATGTGGTTGCACGGCTGCGCACATAGACAAATGGCCCATTGGGCTAATATGTCTACCATTTTTAATGGAAGGATATGCGCAGTCAAAAATTGACAGATGCTCTTCTTTGAGTTCTGAGCCTTCTATGGAACCAGTTTTCAATATGTGGTTTTTTATTCTCACAATAGACTCTGGTGTATAGTTAAGGTTGTGTAGCGCTATCTCTATAGACGAGTTCACCATCTGTATTGTTCCGCCGCCAACAATTTTCTTTGTTTTCACAAGCGACAGTTCAGGTTCTATACCAGTTGTGTCGCAATCCATCATAAATCCAATGGTTCCAGTTGGCGCAACAAGCGTTACTTGCGCATTACGAAACTGTGTTTCTCTAGATACGCTTTCCCACATATCTTTTGCGTGATTACTAACAGAAAAGTTTTCTAATTTTTTGGCAAATTTACTGTGTTTGTCTATAATTTTGAAAAAATTCGTCTCGTTTATTGCTTCGAAGCTTCCAAGCTTTTGCGCGATACGAGATGATACGTAGTATGCGGTTGCTGTCATTAGCGATGCAATGGAAGCAGCCAACCTGTTCCCATTAAAAGAGTTGTATGGGATTCCAAGAGTCATCAGAAGTGTTCCCAAGTTTGCAAACCCAAGCCCAAGCGGTCTGTGGTTATGGCTGTTTTCTGCAATTTTTTTGGTTGGATAGGAAGCATAATCAACAAGAATATCTTGAGCTATTATTGATATGTTGATTGCATTTTTGAAACACGATATGTCAAAATTGCCATCGTTGTCTAAGAACTTGATGAGGTTGAGCGAAGCTAGATTGCATGCCGAATCGTCGATGTAGGTAAATTCACCACATGGATTAGTAGACTTTATAGGTCCACTTTGCGGCGATGTGTGCCAAGAATTCATTGTGTCTGTGAACTGCACGCCAGGGCAAGCACAGGCCCATGCACTTTCCGCGATTAGACGCCACAGGTATCGAGCCTTGTACGTATTGTGTATGTTACCTGTGGTGCGACAAATCGTGTTCCAGTCTCCATCTACTTCGACCGCCTTCATAAATGCGTCACTAATTTGAACCGAATTGTTGGCATTCTGACCGCTTATCGTTTGGTATGCCTCTCCCCGATAGTCGGGATCATATCCTTGAGCGATGAGAGCTTTCGCCTTCTGTTCTTCCTTTGATTTCCACGTGATGAAGTCCTCGATCTCTGGATGATCCATATCGAGGCAATTGAGAGACGCTGCGCGCCTTGTGGAGCCTCCAGACTTCGTGGCTCCAGCAGCAGAGTCGGCAACCTTCAGAAAGGACATCAGACCAGAGCTTGAGCCGCCAGAAGACAGCGATTCACCGTTGCCTCGCAAGTTAGACCAGTTCGTTCCTGTGCCAGAACCAAACTTGAACAGTCTAGCTTGGTTTTTGATCAATTCGAAGATGGAAGGCAGCGAGTCATCTACCGACTGAATGAAGCACGCAGAACACTGCGGATGCTCGTAAGCGCTTTTTGTCTGTACGATTTCAACGCCATTCCAATACCAATTTTCGCTTTCCCCCTTCACACCAAAGGTCTCAAAAACCCCGGCATTAAACCAAACCGGCGAGTTGAACGATAGAATCTGATGCACAAGCAAATAAGCAAGCTCATTCTTGAATATCTTGGCTTGTTTTTCATCGAAATACCCCTGATCCTTTCCGGATTCAGTGATTGCTAACACCACCCTTCTGATTAGGCTTCTTATGGAAGTTTCTCCGAATGAGAGTCGAAGATACTTTGAAGCTACAACATTTACGGCAAGTTGAGACCATGTAACGGGCGCTTCAACCTCTGCTTCGAATACTACATTTCCTTTTTCATCTTGTATTTTGCACTGTCGTTTTTCCCAGTCAACGCTAGCAAGTGCATCCTTATTGGAGTTAAAAAAATACCGATCAACGTACATTGTTGAGTCCTCCGATTGATTGCGTATCACATTTTGACTGCGTGCGGTCGAAATCTTGCTGAAAAATCAGCGATACATTCGCGAACCGTTTCCCTTGAAAGCTTGCGCGCCCTTGCTACTTCGGAAATGGTTAGGTCTGATTTGAAATAGAGCTCGATTGTATCTGCCACAACAGGTGTCTTGTGCCGGCGAGCGAACTTGACAAGCTTTTCGGTCACTTCTTTGGTTTCCAGTCCAGGCATAATATCGTGGAGCCCCTCATGCTGTTCCCCCAAAGAGCACTTTACTGAAAGATGACGTGAAGTGCTTACAATTTGGTAGTCTTGCCTTCTTTGGCGGAGCACACGCATCTTCACCCACGAGTAGATATGCCCATCGATCTCCCCTTTGGTTGCATCGAAGGTGCGAAGTGCATCGCATACCCCTAGGAAAGCTGAGGCTTCGTATTCCTGCGGAGAAAGGCCCAGTTTTCTTACAATTACACGGGCGAAAGGCATCTTTTTTAGTGCTTTTTGTTGTACAGATCTTTCTTTCATGTTCAATTCATAAGTCTACTTGTCAACTTGTCAAGACTGTTGACATAGCTGCATCCGTGGCATACCAACATGCAATGTCATACGATAAGCCCCACCCTGGATGTCCGATTGAAGAAAACCCCATCATGATCGCTGTTGCAGAGGAGCAAGACAACTCAGTTGCCCCTCGCAAAGGTGATTCTATTTTTGACACCTATCAACCAACAGTGCCTCAGTGGGTGTTAGCTGACGACGGGCTGCCCAAGGAGGTAGACCAAACGACCAGCGATGAGACACTTCCTCCCGCGCTGATGCAAGAAACACTTGTCTGTATGAAACAAGACGCCGATCCTGAGCATGGACGTAGTGAATGTTTAGAAAAATGCAAATATTACAAACGTCAGTTGTCTCGAGAGCCTTCCGCTCTTAACTTGCGCGTGATCGACAGGTGGTGTCTGCACCCTGCTTCGAAAGGGCTAAATGGGGCCGCGCTATCCCTACGTGATACAGAGGTTCCGTTTTGCGAATTGCGAGATCCACCAGATCCAAGGAGCGAATACTATCTTGACAAGATAGATGAAAAGAAAATTCAACAAGGAAAAAATCGAGAGTTTTTCCCAATTTTCAAGACTGTGGAGACAGAAAAATGAGCCCGGTAGATAACAGAACATCCGAGCAGAAAATTGTTGATGCTTTTGATTCGATTCTGAAGAAGCTTTCAACCATCAAAGACTGTAAGAAGGGGCAGGACTGTTCGGAGCAAGTGAACCAGATTGTCAGCTTGCTTCAAGATAAGATTGTGCCAACAATTAAGAGTGCAACAGAGTTCAATTTCTCCTACTCGCAATCAATCAATCAGTATGTTTCGACAAACATTTCTGCTCTTGAGTCACGAGTAGAAGATCTTGAAGCAGAAGATACACAGTTCACATCAGAAGATGCGGCAACAGTGCTCGTGTACGTTGAGTTTTGCCAAAGGATTCTGGAGGCGTTGATCGATAACGCAAAGGATCCTGAGAGCAAAAAAGAGCTATCAGAATATCTTGAAATTGGAAAATCAATCGTAACTCTTGTTGAAGAGAATACGCTTGATGATGATGACGAGGAAAATGAAGAGACAGAGGCCACCGAATGAAGTTTCGTACCAAGCTTTTGTACTTCTTTTTCGTTGTTGGCTTTGGTGCAGTGTGGCTTGTTGACGCATTTATAAGGGGATCGAAACGTGGCGATTGAAGAACGAGCAGATCTTGGAATCGGTCTTGGTGAAACGCCTTTGACATTTTCTTCATCCAGGATGCGGCGCTTCGAAAAGTCAGATGCGCTCGATCCTTTGGATGCAAGCCTTCCTTCTGTGAAGGCTCCACCTGAGTTGTACACTCCACCATATTCAGGAGGTTCAAAATCGGAATATAGAAGAGGAGTTACATCTACAATTCGAAAGTATTCTTCACTTGAAGATATGGTTGCAAATCATCCAGAACTTCTTCAACCTGGAAGCAAACTACGTGTTGAAAGAATAGAGCCAAAATGGGTTCAAGATCCAAATACAGGATCACAAATTCGAGTATCAGGTATTCTGGCTGAAGAACCTATTGGTATAGGAACACTAGAATGTTTGCGAAAATATGGAGGCTTTCGCCTTCGAGGTGTTGGCAGTGCAGAACGAGCACCTCGAGATAATCCGGGAGGACCTCCAGTTAGATATGACGTTGCAATTGCAGAATTTGAGGCCGCGTCCCCTCCAAATTTGGACGCTCTTCCATTCCAAGAACAGGAGGCAGACGACATGTTTGGCCGAAGGTCGGTAATTCCGTTTATGCAAATTCAACAACAACCATCTCAGCAAAATGAAAGTATTGCGAACAAAATCGCAGAACGATTTATCGACTCTTCCATGTCGCCTCGAGACGCTCCATCGGCAGATTCAGCGTTGAAGGCTTCGTTGGAGCAATCACGGATTGCGATGGATGTCACCGCACAGACGTATCGTGCTCAACTTGAAGCGGCACAGCGAGAAAAATCTATGCTTGCCGACAAGGTAGATGACCTGCAATCGCAATTGAGAGAACTTCTTGCTCGCAAGGCTGAATCAACACCACCACTAGTTGAGATGGCGCAAGCTTTGGGAGCTATCACAGCCAATCGAAACAATGGCATGTCGCAAGAAGAACGAGCCCTCATGCAGACAATGCACGAAAGAGAGCTTGTTAGAACCAATGAGGCACATCGCACAGAGATTGCCGCAATTCGCTCCGAACTGGAAGCGGAAAAACGTAGAGCCGACGAACGTCTCAAGGACCTGCGCGAAGACCACGAACGCGACCGGATGATGTGGCGCGAAGAGGCAGAGCGGCGGGAACGTACCGCGAAAGAACGTGGTGAAGATGAAGTGAAGCGTGTGCGGGAGCTTCTCGAGACGCAACTTCGCTTGCAAGAACGCGACAAAACTCAGTCATTGGAAATGACGCGAGGACAATTTGAGTTGCTTACCAAGACAAATGAAAGTTCTCTTCGTGGTGAAATCCATATGCGAGAACTTGAGATCTCAAGACTTCGCGATGAAAATGGACGAATCAAAGTTGAGTTGGACAGATTTATGGCCGAAAGGACTCGGCCAATTGCAGAACAAGTGGAAGACATTAAGAGGACCGCAACCACACTTGGGCTTGTTTCGGACGATGATGATATGCCAGAACTTCCAGAAGGGGGAGACTTCAAGGAAAAAATCCTGAACCGTGTTGTGGATATGGCTCCGGCATTGCTGCAAACGCTTCCAGCTATTCTAAGCGCTAAGTCCGGACAAGGAGGACAGGGCAATGTACAGCCGCAAAGACCCCATGGACCTGCGCTTGCGCCACCATCAGGGGTAACAGTGCAACAACAACCTCGAGCACTTCCTAGGCCGGTTGCGCCACCACAGCAAATGGTATTTGCTTCGGGAGATGATCCAAAAATTGTCGCATCAGCTCCCAAACCTCCTCCGCCAGCACCAAGAGGAGTTCCTATCGTTTCCAGGCCCCCCGCGCCCCCTCCAGTTAATTTGCCAGTTATGACGAGCCCTCCCCCAACACAAGAGGGGCAAAATGTGGAACAAGAGCAATCGGCAGAGTATTGGGAAAATAACCCCAAACAATCCGTATCTTTGGACTGGTCTGGGTTTGAGTGGCTTCCAATTTTGGATGATAACGACAAGACTGCAATATTTGCAGAGCTAGAAAATGGCTGCAACGAAGAATTGTCCCCATCGCAAATGGTAGATCGCCTGATGGAACGATATGGTGCCGGAGTCATCAGCGCGGTTCCTCAGCTTGCGCCAGTTGAGAAAATTCTTGAGTCGATTGTTGTCTGCCCAGCTCTCAAAGATACAACCCTTGCAACTCGACGAGGAAGCTCCTTCCTTCGAGATGTGTGGGAAGAAATCGTTACTCGTCCCACTTAAAACCAGAAGAAGGTTGACAAGTCTACTTTCATAGTTAGACTTCAATGTATGAAGTTTAACAAGACGTTAGTTCGTTGTGCCGCTGCACAACTACGAAATACATTGGACACATCGGACCCTCGAGTGCTTGCTGCTATCGAGGTGGCGGAGGCCCATGTTGCTGCCTTGCCTGTCGATGATACCTGTGCCACCTCCGAAGCCGCTGCTTGTGTCCTAGAAGAAGCATGTGTAATTAATGCAAAGTTGGAGGAACATGAAATTCTGTGAGCATTTGGTGAAGATTGAAGCATGTGACGCCGCTATTGAATGGGTAGATGAAAAGAGCCTCGAAGAGGCTTGGGCAACATGTGAGCGTCCCGACTGGATGCTTTGGCTCGCGGGGCGAACGGTAGACGCGAGCCTAATTGTTAGCTGTGCCGCGCAATTCGCGCGAAGTGTGGAGTATTTGAATCCGGATCCTCGCGTGGGAGCCGCCATCGAGGTGGCGGAGGCGTTCGCCGCCTATGCCGCCGCCGATGCCGCCGCCGATGCCGTCTATGCCGTCTATGACGCC
>ENA-UOWG01000709-UOWG01000709.1-activated-sludge-metagenome-genome-assembly--contig:-NODE-709-length-40529-cov-5.962025_pt1 | contig 40529 bp, 32 predicted proteins | sample MGYA00238147_ERZ761563 | MGnify/ENA primary metagenome ERZ761563 (study PRJEB28884, sample SAMN05720216) | anaerobic digester metagenome | isolation source: active sludge of municipal...
GTGGCCGAGCTTGTTTTTGCAATGCTGCTGTATCAGATCAGAAACGGATTCAACGGCAAATCAGGAACCGAACTCAGGGGAAAATCGATTGGTATTCATGCTTTTGGAAATGTTGGTAAGATTGTTGCCGACATTGCAAGGGGCTTTTCGATGTATGTTTATGCCTATGATCCTTTCATCCCTGAAAGCGAAATAAGGAAATACGGGATCAAGGTTCTTAAGCGTGCAGAGGAAATGTACAGGATATGTCATTTTATATCCCTGCATCTTCCTGCAAATGATGCAACACTGAAATCAATAGGTTATGACCTGTTATCGAAAATGCCAACTCCGGCAACAATAATTAATACAGCACGAAAGGAGATAATCGATGAAGAAGGCTTGTTGAAGATATTTGCCGAAAGGAATGATATTGTGTATCTGTCTGATATTGAGCCTGAATGTAGTAAGGTGTTTGCTGAAAAATACAAGGGCAGGTATCTGTTCTCGGCGAAGAAAATGGGAGCCCAGACTGAAGAGGCAAATATAAATGCCGGTGTTGCAGCTGCCCGCCAGATTGTTGATTACCTTAAAACAGGAAACGAAACATTCAGAATAAATAAATAAAACTTAAGCTTAACATATTTTATGGCAATTGTAAAACCTTTCAGAGGTCTGAGGCCTCCGCGTGCAATAGCTGAAGATCTTTCCTGTCTTCCCTATGATGTAATGAACCCGGAAGAAGCTGCAAAGATGGCAGAAGGGAAAGAGTGCTCACTCCTTCATATTACAAGGTCAGAAATAGATCTTCCTCCCGACACTGATGTTCATTCGGAAAAGGTTTACGAAAAAGCTGTTGAAAACTTCAGAAAATGGCAGGACAGAGGATGGCTGAAACAGGATGAAAAGGTTGTGTTTTATATTTATGCCCAGACAATGAATGAACGTACACAGTACGGAATTGTAGGTTGTGCTGCTGTAAGTGACTATCTCGACGGCAGTATAAAAAAACATGAACTCACAAGGCCTGACAAGGAACAGGACAGGATGGTGCATGTAAGAGTGAACAATGCTAACATTGAACCGGTATTTTTTGCCTACCCGGCTGTGAAGGAGCTGGATCAGATTGTAAATAAGATAGTTGAAGGTGAAGAAGCAGAATATGATTTTGTTTCGGATGATGGGTTCGGACACAAATTCTGGGTAATCAGGGATGCAAAGACTAATAATAAAATAGAAAAGCTATTTAAGGAAAAGGTTCCGTATACCTATGTAGCTGACGGGCATCACAGAACAGCAGCCGCTGCACTGGTGGGAAAAGAAAAAAAGGATGCCAATAAAAAGCATAATGGTACAGAAGAGTATAACTTTTTCTTAGCTGTCCATTTTCCTGATAATCAGCTTAAGATTATGGATTACAACAGGACAGTTAAGGATCTTAACGGATTAACTCCTGAAGAATTCCTGGCAAGGCTTGAGAAGTCGTTTATTGTTGAGGATAAGGGAACAAAAATTCACAAACCCTCAGCCCTTCACAATTTTTCAATGTACCTGGGAGGCAGATGGTACAGCCTGACTGCCCGTGAGGGGACTTATAATGACAATGACCCTATCGGGATACTTGATGTTACAATTCTCACAGAACAGATACTGAGCCCGATACTTGATATTCAGGATCTCAGAAGATCCAAACGCATTGATTTTGTAGGAGGAATCAGGGGGCTTGGTGAGCTCGCACGGCGTGTTGACAGCGGAGAGATGAAGGTCGCCTTTGCTCTGTTTCCTGTATCAATGGCACAGCTGATATCAATTGCTGATTCAGGCAACATAATGCCCCCAAAGACAACCTGGTTTGAGCCAAAGCTGAGAAGCGGACTCGTAATACATTTGCTAAGCTAATACTAACACTTACCTGACAATCCTGTGAGCAGCATTGCAGAAAATATTTCAGGGATAAAATCCGGTATCCCCCGGAGTGTCAGGCTTGTGGCTGTCTCAAAAACAAGACCTGCAAATGAAATTCTGGAAGCCTTTGATGCCGGTCAGCGCTTATTCGGCGAGAACAGGGTTCAGGAACTGCTTGCAAAAAAGGACCTCCTGCCGAAGGATATTGAGTGGCATCTTATCGGGCACCTGCAGACAAACAAGGTGAAGTATGTTGTACCCTTTATAACTATGATTGAATCAGTTGATTCAATAAGACTGCTGACAATGATAAATGAGGAAGCAGGGAAGGCTGGCAGGGTTGTGAATTGCCTTCTGCAGATACATATTGCTGAGGAAGAATCGAAATCGGGATTCACGATTGATGAACTTACAGAGGCCGGCAAATCAGGAACTTTTGGACAGCTTGAAAATGTGAATATCTGCGGAGTTATGGGGATGGCCACCTTTACTGATGATAAGACTCAGGTGCGGAAGGAATTTAAATTTCTCAGAAGTTGTTTTGAAAACCTGAGGAATGACTTTTTTGCCATGGACAGGAATTTCACAGAAATTTCAATGGGAATGTCCGGTGATTATCAGTATGCAGTTGAGGAGGGAAGCACAATTATAAGAATAGGGAGCCTTATATTCGGAGAGAGAACAAAACAGAACAACAAATAATATGACAAATCTTACAAGCAACTACCTGGGTTTAAAACTGAAAAGCCCTGTTATTGTCAGCAGCAGCAGACTGACATCGAATCTCGAGAACCTTAAGCAGGCTGAAAAAGCCGGCGCCGGTGCTGTGGTTCTTAAATCGCTTTTTGAAGAACAGATTACTAATAATGTGAATTCACTGGCTTCAGGCTCAGGCTATCCTGAAGCAGATGATTATCTGGCAAGTTATATCAGGTCACACACTGTTGATGAATACATTGACCTTGTGACAGCTGCAAAGAAAAATCTTTCAATACCTGTAATACCAAGCATAAACTGTTATTCATCAGGCACCTGGACAGATTTCGCAAGCCGGCTTTCTGATGCGGGCGCTGATGCACTTGAGATTAATGTTTTTTTTCTGCCTGTTGATCATAGAAAAAGTGCATCAGAGTCAGAAAAACTCTATCTCGAACTTATAGAAAAACTGATGAAGGTGGTCAGGATACCTGTTGCAGTTAAAATAGGATACAGGTTTTCAAATATCCTCAACCTTATTGATCAGTTTTATGTCCGCGGTGTGAAGGGAGTTGTGATGTTCAACAGGTTTTATGAGCCTGATATTGATGTAGATAAGCTTGAGATAGTGCCTGCGCCTGTTTTCAGCACTCCTGAAGAGAGAAGGCTTGTCCTGAGATGGGTGGCTATGGCAAGTGCTCAGGATTATAAGATCGATATATCAGCTTCAACAGGTGTTACCTGTGGCAGGGATGCGGTCCGATACCTGCTTGCCGGCGCTGCATCTGTCCAGGTATGTTCAGTTTTGTACCAGAAAGGTCTTGAATTCATATCAGATATTAATGAAGAGATAGTAAAGTGGATGGAGGATAAAAATTTTAAAAACATAAGTGAATTCAGAGGTAAATTAAACTGGTCGGGATACAGGAATCCCTCAATTTTTGAGCGTTCTCAGTTCATGAAGCATTTTGCATCGGAGGATTGAGGAAAGCATATCCCCGTAATAATGCCCTAATTCCGGCATTATATTTGATTGACCTGATTATCAGCTTATATTGTTAAACCTCATAATAACAACAAGCGCTTTTTGAAAAATAAAAATAATGTACTAATTTAGTCCAAAATTAGTTTTGACATTTAAAAAACTTCATCATGAATAGAAATCATAGAATGAGTTCAGGGCTCCTGATTGTTGTTCTTCTGTTTTCAATCTTTATTGCCGGATGCAAATCAGGTGGAAACAAGGCTCCAAAGGAAGATCTTACTGTTGAAGTGCCAAAGGATAATACAGCAGTATATGAAGATATAAAACAGGCTGAAAAGATTTTCAATGCACTGCCTTCACCCCTTGAATCAGCTATGCTTATCAAATCTGCCGGTGCAAAATTTGATGAAAAGCTTCTTAACCAGATAGGCAATGTAAATAAATATGTTACAAACAAAAGCATGGCGCTTAACCTCGGTATTTATACATGCGACCTTAGCTTTGCCAGCCTTTATGAGCAGACGCAGCTCATTATCGATTACATGAATGCTGCCAAGAAAATGGCCGACGGACTCGGTATTCTTAAAGCTATTGAGCAGTCTACAATTGACAGGCTTGAAGAGAATATAAACAACAGTGAGGTAATTATGGAGATTGTGAGCGAGACTTTCATGAACTCAAACTCTTACCTTCAGGATAATGGCCAGCCCGCAATTGCTGCCATGACTCTTGTCGGAGGCTGGTTCGAAGGCCTTTACATCTCAACTCAGCTTGTTGATATGAAAGAATTCAACGGAAATAAGCTCGTTACAAGGATTATTGACCAGAAACTGTCAATTGATATTCTTATCAGCCTGCTTGAGAGCAGTAAGGGTGATCCTGCAGTAGATGAGCTTATTACACAGGTTAACAAACTGAAACTCGTTTTTGACAAAATCAAAATTACAACATCACCTGTGCGCCCTGAATTTGACCAGGCATCAAATACCACAGTACTCAAATCAGAAGTAAAAACAGATATGACTCCGGAAGTATTCCTAGAACTTTCCAAAACTGTAGGTGAGATTAGAAATTCATTTGTAAATTAACTGGCTATGAAATTGTATAAGATTTTACCTGTCCTTGCTTTAATGATTTTTGCATCACAAAATGCTGATGCTCAATGCAAGGCGTTTGCAAAGAAGGTTTGTCTTCCTGAACTGGGGTCATTTACCCATGACGGTAACTACCATGCAGCAGTTCTCGTGGAAGGAGAGGAAGCTGAACTTTACAAGACTTTTTATTCTGACATGGACTACAGGGTAGCCATTTGTGGTGAAGACAAGCTTCCCAATGTTGAATTCCGTATTGTTGATGCTAACAAGAATGTTCTTTACTCAAATAAGGAACATAATTATGCAAAAACCTGGGATTTCAAACTGCAGTCGAGCCAGCAGCTTAAGCTTATTGTAAAGGTTTCATCCTTCAATCAGGCCGGCGATACGCCTGCAAGTGGCTGTGTTTCAATAATGTTTGGATTCAAGATGAAGAAATAATCCCTTTGCGGGAACAGAAGGGTGCCGGTTTAAGGCGCCCTTTTTTTATTTTTTCAGTTTCTCTGAAAGGAACCTGCCTGTGTATGATTCTTTGCATGATACAAGCCCTTCAGGTTTGCCCTCATAAATAACATACCCTCCGTCTTCACCTCCTTCCGGACCAAGGTCAATAACCCAGTCGGAACTTTTTATTACTTCCTGGTTGTGCTCTATAAGTATTACTGAATGACCATGTTCCACAAGGGCATTCAGGGATTTGAGTAGCTTCTTAATATCGTGGAAATGTAGTCCTGTTGTAGGCTCGTCAAATATGAATAGTATGTGGCCGCTGCCACGCTCCTGGCTCAGGAAATATGCAAGCTTCACGCGCTGGTTCTCACCTCCTGACAGAGTACTTGATGATTGCCCCATCTTTATATAACCTAGCCCGACATCAGAAAGGGGCTTTAGTTTTTCAATAATTCTTTTTTCTGTCTTGCCGGGATGTTCGCTGAAGAAAGAAATTGCATCATCAATAGTCATCTCAAGCATATCGTAGATATTCTTTCCGTGATACCTGACGTCGAGTATCTCTTTCTTAAATCTTTTCCCGTTGCAGCTTTCGCAGGTAAGTTCAACATCAGCCATAAACTGCATCTCTACCCTTATTATGCCTTCTCCCTGGCATTCTTCACATCTGCCGCCTTCGATGTTGAACGAAAAATGAGAAGCTTTGAAATTATTCTGTACCGATGCCTGTTGTTCCGAGTAAAGTTTCCGGATCTCATCATAAGCCTTCAGGTAGGTTACCGGATTAGACCTGCTTGATTTTCCTATAGGATTCTGGTCAACAAGTTCTATTCCGGTCAGCAGGGCAATGTCGCCCTTAATATCAAGATACTGACCCGGTTTGAGGTTGTTCCCGGCAATCCGGTTTGATAAAACCCTGTAGAGGATGTCAGACACGAGGCTTGACTTTCCTGAGCCGCTTACCCCGGAAACTGCTGTTATTGTGTGTAAGGGAAATTTTACATTAATACCTTTCAGGTTATTCTCCCTGGCTTCCTTAATTTCAATATAACTGTTCCATTTTCTTCTGACAGGAGGAACAGGTATCTCGAGTCTTCCGCTTAAATAACCTGCTGTTAATGATTTGTTTGCTGTTGACAGATCAAGGCCTCCCTGGTATACAACTTCTCCTCCCAGCCTGCCTGCTTCAGGTCCCATGTCGATTATTTCATCGGCAGCCCTTATTATCTCTTCCTCATGTTCAACGACAATTACAGTATTGCCAAGATCACGAAGTTCCTTAAGTACTTTTATAAGGAGGTTTGTATCGCGCGGATGCAGCCCTATGCTTGGTTCATCAAGTATATACATCGATCCTACGAGTGTGCTTCCAAGCATTGTTGCGAGGTTTATCCTCTGGGATTCCCCACCCGAGAGAGTGCCTGACAGCCTGTCGAGTGTGAGATAAGGCAGTCCGACATCAATTATGAACCTGAGCCGGTGAAGGATCTCCTTTATAAGCCTTTCGGCAATTTTTGAATCGTGTTCATTAAGTTGAAAACCGCTTATCGTGTCGTACAGCTTGCCTGCAGGCATTGCGGTAAGCTCCTGAATAGTTTTTCCGGCTACCTTAATATAAGTTGCCTCTTTTCTTAGCCTTGCGCCCTTGCAGGCAGGGCATATCGTTTTTCCACGGTACCTGCTGAGCAGAACCCGGTATTGGATTTTGAACTTCTTCTCCTCCAGATGTTCGAAGAACTTGTCAAGACCGTAAAAATAGCGGTTTCCGGTCCACAAGAGTCTCTTCTGTTCATCCGTAAGTTTATAATATGGTTTATGTATGGGAAATCCGAAGGAATCTGCACTGGCAATAAGCCTTTCCTTCCATTTTTTCATTGTATCGCCCTTCCAGCAGACAATTGCATCCTCAAAAACCGACAGGTTGTGGTTCGGGATCACAAGGTTCTCATCAATGCCGATAATCTTTCCGTAACCTTCGCAAACAGGACAGGCGCCAAGAGGATTGTTGAAACTGAAAAGGTGCTCATGAGGCTCCTCAAAAATGATTCCGTCTTCCTCGAAAAGGTTTGAGAAGCTTTCGCGCCTTATGCCATTATCATCCTGAACAAGCACCTGGCAGTAGCCTTTGCCGGTCAGAAAAGCAGTCTGGGCTGAATCAGCTGCCCTGCTGAAGCTGTCAGAGGAATGATTTATTACGAGCCTGTCAATGACTATATTAATATTCTGCCCTGGTTTGAAAGCCTTGTATGATTTCAGATCATCAATTCTGACTAAGACCCCCTTACTCTCAATTCTTGTAAAACCCTGTTTCGCAAGGAAACTGAAATATTCTTCAGGACTAATGTTTTCCGGTATCTGACCTGAGGAGGTAATTATCACCTTTGTGTCCTCGGGCAGTGAGGCCAGGAAATCAACAATGTCGTCAGCACTGTGCTTTTTTACCTCCCTGCCTGAAACAGGTGAGTAAGTCCTTCCTGTGCGTGCAAACAGAAGACGCAGATAATCATATATCTCAGTCGATGTACCAACAGTGCTCCGGGGATTTCGGGTGTTGACCTTTTGTTCAATAGCTATGGCAGGCGGTATTCCGCTGATAAAATCGACCTCGGGCTTGTTCATCCTTCCCAGGAACTGACGTGCGTAAGATGAAAGGCTTTCAACGTAGCGTCTCTGTCCCTCAGCGTATATCGTATCGAAGGCAAGTGATGATTTGCCGGAGCCTGATACACCGGTTATCACAATGAGCTTATTCCTGGGTATTGAAAGAGTTACATTCTTAAGGTTATGGACTCTTGCTCCCTTTATATCTATTCCTCCCTGCATCCCTCTCTTCTCCTGACCGCTTTGTTAAAATTCCGTTAAATGGCAAAAGTAATACTTTCAAATCAAAAAATTTTGTTTCTTTGTATTACAAATCTTAACCAAAACAGGAGGACCGCCTATAGAATATCTCTACACAGTTTAATTAAAAGGTAGAGTTATGAATAAAATGGTTTCCGATTATGAACTGATTACCAGATTCATAAAAGGTGAAGAGTCCTGTTTTGAGGAAATAATCCACCGACATAAACACAAAGTTTTCGCTTATATATCATTGTATATACGTGATCAGGCACTTGCTGAAGACATCTTTCAGGATACCTTTCTGAAAGTCATACAGTCAGTAAAATCAGGCAAGTATTCTGACAATGGGAAATTCCTGTCATGGGTGATGAGGATAGCTCATAACCTTATTATTGATAACTTCAGAAGGGTTAAGCAGATGAATACAATATCGAACGATAGTTATGATAATGATATTTTCAACTCTGCAAAACTATCGGAAGGCAATATCGAAAGCACCCTTATAAAGAAACAGATACAGAAGGATATCCGGGTTCTTATAAGCTCCCTTCCTGATGACCAGAGGGAAGTGGTGATACTTCGTCATTATGCCGACATGAGTTTCAGGGAAATTGCTGATATTACAGGTGTAAGCATAAATACTGCACTTGGAAGAATGCGGTATGCCCTGATTAACATGAGAAAAATGATGGAAGAGAGGAAGATGAGCCTTACTTTGTAAAAAATATAATCCCTGATACAATATTGTATAAGCCGGGGCGTTTTCTGAAAAAAAGAGATGCCTATGGGATTAAATTCTACCCTTTTTCTTTCATATCGTGATATTAATGTTAAAAATGAAGATCTCATTGAAGATGCATTCAGATTAAACTGTGATTTCAGTGATGTGAAAGCCTTACTCGGAATGGTCAGTTTTGACCAGGAAGATACTGTAAGTGAGCGACTTATTGCCAGGCTCAGAAAGCATGACTGCTGAAAATTTAAACACAGGAATTTTTTCCTGTGTTTTTTTTGTTTTATTTAATTTAAAATAATATCTTTGTGATATCAATATAATATCATACATCATGAAACAGGAATTTACAGTTAAACCCATATCGGGTTATCTGGTGCTGCTTGCAGCAGTGCTAATGTTATGTGGAGCCATAGCCGGATTTGCTTATGAAATTATCTGGGCCGGAATTTTGCTGACAATTCTTTTTGTACTCACCGTAATCGGATTTACGGTAGTTTATCCCAATGGTTCATCTGTTCTGGTTCTCTTTGGAGCCTATAAAGGAACTATAAGGGATAATGGCTTTTTCTGGGTAAATCCTTTTTATGTAAAGAGAAGGGTATCCCTTAGAGCCCGTAATTTTAACAGTGAACCAATAAAGGTAAATGACAAGATAGGGAACCCTATCAAGATTGGCCTTGTACTTGTCTGGAGGGTATCAGAGACCTTCAAGGCAGTATTCGATGTTGATGATTTTCAGCATTTTGTTCTTGTTCAGAGCGATGCGGCACTGCGTAAGCTTGCAGGCTTGTACCCCTATGATAATTTTGAGGATCATGATGCTGTTATCTGTCTCAGAAGCGGGGGAGAGGAAGTTAATAACGAACTTGAGAAGGAGATAAGGGAAAGGCTGCAGATTGCTGGCATTGAGGTTATTGAGGCAAGGATCAACTATATAGCCTATGCTGAGGAAATTGCAAATGCAATGCTGAGAAGGCAGCAGGCAGCGGCTGTTGTGGCAGCGCGCTTCAAGATAGTTGAGGGAGCGGTCTCAATGGTTGAAATGGCACTTGAGCAGCTTTCAGACAAGAAGATTGTAGAACTTGATGAAGAGAAAAAAGCCGCTATGGTCAGTAACCTGATGGTAGTCCTCTGCGGCGATAAGGATGCAACACCGGTTGTGAATACAGGAACTTTGCATAACTGATATGTCAGAGAAGAAAGCATTTGTTTTAAGGATCGATCCTGATAAGCTGAAAGCAATTGAAAAATGGGCTGCTGATGAATTCCGCAGTACAAATGGTCAGATAGAATATATCCTTGATCAGGCTCTCAGAAAATCGGGCAGATTGAAAATAAAAAATGATGAAGCAAAAAGCGAAGAGAAATGAACCGGCAAATTAAATGTACATGTCCGAAATGCGGATCAGTGACTTATGAGACGCAGGAAATAAGAACTTCCGGTAACCTGATGACAAGCCTTATGAACATTCAGCATAAAAAGTTTGATGCTGTAGTATGCACAAATTGCTTTTATACAGAGTTTTATTTTATTCCTTCCCGTTCGAAAAGAGAGCTGTAGGATCAGGTCAGGTTAACAAAGTAAACTGAATGGCAGGCTGCAAGGCCTGCCGTTTCTGTTCTGAGCCGTGCCGGTCCCATGTGAATGTGCGAGAATCCGTATTTCAGAGCTGCCTGAGCCTCTTCAATGCTGAAATCACCTTCAGGCCCTATCATTATCAGAGCATCTGATCCTCGCGTGTAAAGTTCGTTGATGCTGCTTCTCTTCAGGTCACTGTAACAGTGAGCCAGCATTTTTGTCCCGGCATGATTTCGTGAAATGAATTCACTGAACATGGCGGCAGGATTGAGAACCGGCTTCCTGGCTTTAAGGGACTGTTTCATTGCCGAAATTATTATATTCTCAATGCGCTCCTGTTTAAGTGATTGTTTTTCAGTGTTTTTGCAGATGATTGGTGTTATTTCATCTATGCCAATCTCAACGCTTTTTTCAACAAACCATTCAAACCTGTCAGTGTTTTTCAGGGGAGAAATTGCAATATGCAGCCTGTAGCCCCTCTTTTCATAATCCTCACTGACATCCGTGATCTCAATCCTGCATCTTTTTACATCAGGTGTGCAGATGAAGCCTTCATAGAGATTCCCCTTTCCGTCAATAAGTTTTACCTGTGAACCGTAAGCCATCCTCAGAACCCTTATGCAATGTTTCGATTCATTCTCATCAAGAGTATGGTACCTGCCTTCAATTCCGGGAGCATAAAAAACCTGCATGAGTGTGTGCTTTATGCAAAAATAGGAATTACTGCCTGTAAACATCGCATGCGAAATACTTAACTTTACCTTTTTTGTAAACAGTATTAATTTTATTTAAACCCGGTTTCCACTTCTGACGATCGCAAGACTGCAAGACAATGTTAATAGGCCTGATTTCCGATACCCATGGCTGGATTCATCCCCGGCTTTTTCACTTCCTTGAAGCCTGTGATGAGATTTGGCATGCAGGCGATATCGGCAATATTGAAACTGCAGATGCATTTGCAGCCTTTAAACCATTTAAAGCTGTTTATGGTAATATTGATGATGCAATTGTAAGAAGCACATATAAGGAAAACATGCACTTCATGGCAGACGAAATGAGGATATGGCTGACTCATATCGGCGGTTCTCCCGGGAATTATGACAGGAAGGTAAGGGATGAACTCAGGAGTAACCCGCCTGATATATTTGTTTGCGGGCATTCTCATATAACCCGTGTAATGTATGACAGGAAGCTGAATTTCCTGTATTTAAATCCCGGTGCTGCAGGTTACAAGGGCTTTCATAAAGTGATGACTGCCTTAAGGTTCCGGATTGACGGAAAACAGGTGCATGATATGGAAGTCATTGAGCTGGGAGAGAGAGCACATGTAACTATCTGATAACATCTTCCTCAGCTGACTCATCACTCGTCATCCTTCTGAGGAAATTGTTAAGTCTTCCTTCCGCAGCTATCATATAAGTGTAAGGTACGCGGACAGATGCATCAGGATGTTTCCTGTCGTTGATTTTGATGTTGGTAATCAGTGTATTATATGCAGAATTGCTTGATTGCGTCATCAGAACTCCCCTGAAATATGAGAAGTAGTACCATGTATTGTTATCAGCTTTCAGATAGATGTCAAGCATGTCTCCCGACCTTCTTCTCTGAATTTCCACATAACCATCGGTATAGATGTTTACCGGCTGAGGTCCGATAAAGCCTATACCAATCCTGCCTTTTGAACGGAATGATGCTGTAGCCTCATTCCAGTAAAGTTTGACATCATTGAGCAGCAGTTCATAGGTAAATTCCTTTGGAAGGTTCCTGCTTGTGCCGAAAAGGTCAATTTCTTCTTTAAGCTGGTTTGCAGCCTGAACGCCGACAAGGTCCTTCATTCCCTTCAGATATACTGGGGTATTAAGGTTTACCGGCTGGAGTGTAGGCATCATCCGTATCTCATCAGCCATCATTTTCAGCCCTTCCGGTGAGAAATGGAAATCCATTCCAAGGATTGTCTCCAGTACTACCTTTCCTGAATCCATTGTATGAGTGTAGTTACCTGCACCAGACAAAGTGAAAAGGTCATATTTTGTCCCGAAATTGAGATTGCCTTCTCCTGCCATAACACAGTAGTTTCTGTCGAAGCTTACAAGGTTGCCGTTGAGTGTGGGATCTGAAATCTTTTCAAGACTGCTGATAAGGTAGCTCCCTTTAGCCTTGTCGAACCATAGGTAACCGTTTGCGTTTACAAGTGCAACGTCAGTCCATGATTTCTGAGCCGAGAGGAAGGCAGGGTAAATATGTACTGAATCTGCATTTATAAATGATCCGGAGAAGACAAGATTGTCATTTATATCTCTTGGTTTGTCACTTACCGGAATCATTACCCTGAGAGGGTCAATAGCCGATTTGAATTTCATATCATAGCTTGTCAGCTGACTGCATTTATGAATTATACCCGCAGCACCTGTAAAAGTGAGCAACTGTGAACGTGCCGAAAGCAAAACATCGCCTGAATAAGTGAAGTCGGGACTTAACCTGAATTTCTGGTTACCTGGAATATAACCTTTGGCAGTAGTTGTCATTGTATCAACTGACAGCTCAGGAAATTTTATCTCCTGTATTTCCTTATTCTCATCAATATAGTCGTAAACTGCACTGCCGGTATAGCGTTTTGTAGATTCAATATCGACTGATGCAGAATGGAGTATATGCTTGTTATTCACTGCAATAAGGGCATTATTCATTGTCTCCACCTTAGCCCTCCTGGTTATTGTGACTTTCCCGCTGTCAGGCTTAATAAGTGCATCAGCAATGTGAATGTAATTTATATTCTCAGCTTCAATGAATTCCTTGTCAAGGTTATAACGTCCTTTCCATGATGAGAATGAAACTGTGTCCTCAAGGTTGTTTGTGGCAAAGAATGTCGGTTTGTCAAGTCCTGTAAACGGCAGCCTTATTAGCTGGTCTGCTGTCATGAGGGAGGTATTCGACTTGCCTTTCTGTTCCATGTTGAGAATTCGTCCTTTCATGTCGTACATGAAATCAGTCATGGTGCATATATACTGCAGTTCCGGGAATTTCACCATGGAGGAATCGGTATTGAGCCTGAACCTTGATTCCTGCAGGTCAAAGTTTATGTCTGTATTGGCATTCTCAGCAATAAAAGAATAACCATCACCTGAACGTGATTTCAGGTTGTAATCGGAGGTATCGGCTCTTATTGCATTTGACCTGAAATTAAATGAATTTGAAGTAATCCTCGATTCAGTCATGTCGATTGCACCGGAAGCCATCAGTCGCGAAGGTGTAAGCTTTACAGATCCATCAAGGGTTGTTCCGTTGTCGAACATTTGAAAGCGCTTGTCCTGTGCGTTTTCTGCTATCCATTCATCTGCATCTGACAGCCATTTTACTGCAACATCTTCACTTTTAAGAACCGGGAATACCCCCTGTGGATCTTTTTCAATATTGAAGGTCTCAGCCCTTGTTATCATTGAATCGGGGAAGAAGTGGTACTCTTCTGCAACAGTTGTGGATGTAATGCGTTTCAGTTTTCCGCCACCTATCAATCCCCTGTTGCTCATGCTTATCTTATCATACAATCTTCCCTTGTTTCCATACAGACCAATACCGTCATCGGGAATTATCATATTGAAACCAAGCGAGTTGCTGTCCTGTATTGTAAGGTACTGCTTCATTGGTTCAAGTATTTTCCCTCCGAAGAATTCTCCTGAAAGATTCAGGTCTTCATACGTATAATGATCTATGTTTTCATACGTAAAAGGATCGACTTTAAAATAGAAATCCTTTTGGGGGTAAACACCTTCAAGCCCTGGTATTTTATCGTAGAAGATGTATGAGAATGTTATGGCATTAATTATTGGATACTGCTTATAGCTCCTCAGCCCCGATTTATTCATCGGATTGTCAATGAAGAGTTCTGCAGTTCCAAGTTCAATAAGGTTGTTGATTCTTTCAACCACCGGATTGCCGTACATGTCTTTTTTATCGGTCTCGACAGAGATCCTTATCGAATCGATTTTCTGCAGTCTGATCTTGAAGGTATCATAGCTGAAATTAAAGTTCTTGCCGTAAATAGTGAATAGTCCGGCATCAACAATACCATCAAATTTCAGGCTTCTGTTTTTCTCAATAACAAGTTGTTTATTATATGGATACAGCGCTACTTTCTGTGAATCGCTCAGCATTACTCCTGTGACACCGTTTACCGTGAGCTGGTAATTTCTCAGGTCAAGAATGGCATTGTCAACAGGAGCACGTGTCGAGCTGTATATCCTCATTACATCGTAATCTGTTCTTTTTGCGAATGACTGCAGGTAATCTTTTGTTTTTTGTTTTATAGTAACCTCATTATTTGCCCTGTCATAAAAAAGGAATCCCTTATTTGCCAGGTCAATGCACATTCCTGTGACGGTCTCTTCGGGTTTATTCAGCCACCTTGCAAATTCTGTTATAGGGAAAGTCTCTGAATAGTACCATTCTGCAAATTTCAGCAGCCTGTTGAGAGGATGATACTGATCGAGGCCCATGAGCCTGAAAAAATCATCATTGTCGAAAAATGACACTGACTCAAACAATGCTTCTCCCAGTGAGGCTCCCCGGGAACGTGAAAGCAGTATTTTCGATTCCTCCATATTCCAGGTAAGGTATTCAAAGTACATGTCCATCCTGTGGAAAGAATTGAAATAGGGACTTTTGGAGATAGGGTTATTTGTTCTGAAGAGGTTAACCTGCCTTGATGAGGCAAAATATGAGAACCCAAGATTTGAATGATAGATTGAATCCTTTTCAAGGTACATTGTCATTGCAGTCTCCTGGCTGTTAAGCCCCGTTTTGGAAAAGATAAACTCTCTTGCAGCTATCTTAAGGTAAAGAGTATCATTTCGGTATAGTGTAATCCTGGCAGGTGACAGTTTATCTCCGTTTCCCTTGACATTTGCTCCTTCAAAGGCAAGACCGCCCTGGTAATTAACTCCTTTATAAAGGTCTTTTATCTGAAACTCCTTGGCATAGGTGGTAAACTGGGGATAGTTTGCCTTTTCAGGTGAGCTGAAGCTGGCAGCCCTGTCGGTTAGTGAACCAAGGACCGGTTCCCTGAAGTAATTTGTATGGGTGAACTTAACTGAATCGAAAGTGAAATTATTCCTTGTGATATTTATTGAGAAGGAATCAAGTTGTGCAAAGACATCATTGCGGCTGTAGCCGGCTTTTTCCCATGAAACAATGCCCTTTGTGCCAATAAATACCTGTATATCAGGATAATACTCGCCATTCACATTGTATATTTCTGTGCTGTCCTTTTGTGAATAACATGTAAGTGTGGCATTTGTCACAGTTGCATGATACACAGTATCGTGAAGAAAATTTATCTGGCTGTTCTTGACTTTCCATTTCACACTGCCGGATTCATACAGGACATTTTGCCTTATCATCAGGCCGGTATTCCTGAAATAGCGGTGCAGGTTGTCATTTGTGAACCTGGGCATGAAGGAGATCTCACTCAGGCCTGTAATCCATGCATTGAAGAAAGCCTCATCCTTATTTAATTCTTTGAAAGCTACAAGAGTGTTCAGGAAATCAATAAAATGAGGCACCGGGCGCATGAACCTTGACGACATCTGGCTGGAAACATCTATAATCTTAACCATGCTTTCCTTTGAGAAAGCAGCACTGTCCCACTTTGCAAGAAAGTTATTCATTTCAGCCAGCTGTTCCGGCTTGAGGTTGGGACCCATGAAAGCAATAAGCTCAGTCCTGTACTTGTCAGGTTCTCCGGAAAAGGCACTGCGTCCCTGTGAATACAACAGTCCAGGAACAAGTAATGATAAGAAGAGAAGAATAGTACAGTGCCTTATCATATTTTATCAGTTAGAAGTCAGAAGTCCGAAGTCAGAAGGCAGAAGTCAAAAGTCTGAAGCTTTATTTCACTGCTTCAACTATGCCAATGAAATCTTCCTTCTTGAGTGCGGCACCGCCTATCAGTCCACCGTCAACGTCAGGTTTTGAGAAAATTTCTGCGGCATTTGACGGCTTGCAGCTTCCTCCATACAGGATCGGAAGTTTTTTTGCAGTGTCGTTACCGTATTTCTCCCTTACAAGGTCACGGATATACTGATGCATCTCCTGTGCCTGATCAGGTGTGGCTGTAAGTCCGGTACCAATTGCCCATACCGGCTCATAAGCAATTACTATTTTGTCAATCAGCTCGGCAGAAAGTGGGAAAAGACCTTCCTCAAGCTGTCTTTTAACAACAAGGAAATGCTTGTTATCTTCCCTTTCCTTCAGTACTTCACCGCAGCAGAATATCACTTTCAGACCGGCATTTAATGCAAGCATTGTTTTCTTGTTGAGCAGCCTGTCATCTTCGTTATAATACGATCTTCTTTCTGAATGGCCGAGTATTACATATTCGGCGCCGGTGCTTTTTACCATCCATGCTGATACTTCTCCGGTGTATGCTCCGGAAGCTTCAGCTGCACAGTTCTGGGCTCCGAGAAAAACCTTACCATGTTTTACTATCTCATGTACTCCTGAAAGATGAATGAACGGTGTGCAGAGAATAACTGTCGCCTTTTCTGCCGGCTTTTCACTGAAGTATTTGTGTATTGATTCCGCAAGTTTCAGACCTTCAGCCAGATCCATATTCATTTTCCAGTTTCCTGCTACAATTTTCTTTCTCATAAAAATCAGTTTTGTTAATTGTTTATCTTATTTGGTTCAACTATTTGATTGTCAGTATGTGCAAATTTAAAATACCAGAAAACTAATATAGCCAAAATTAATGATACAAGGGCTAAAATGCTTATCAATGCAAAATGATGGTTGCCCGGTCTCAGCTTTTCAGGTTCTCCGGGAATAATTTCACTGAGTTTTTCAGGAGAGGGAAGAGTTGCCCAGGACCATTTATTCAGAATTAGTCCATCCTTAATAAGAAGGTAGCCGGGATTTGCACGCAATATTGTTTTAATTGTAGTCTCGTCGCCTGTACAGAAGCTGAGTCCGTTATTGAATTTCCTGATATAATCGGATGCTGAAGCTGTGAATACATGGAAAGCTATTCCATTTTCAAGCATTTTTCTGCCTGTTTCGAAGCCTTTTTCCAGATGGGAGCTGTCTGCTTCATCAAGTCTTTTTGATACCATAAGCATGGTATAGCCCTTGTCTGTAAGTATCTGATTTGTAAGGTCAGTGCCATTCATATCCACAATTGTGAGGTCGTGAATTGGCGGGACATAGCCTTTTTTAAGCAAAACTGTTTTCTGGTCGATAAAATGCCAGGTTGTATCGTCGGCAGGGTAATTCTCAAGAGTGAATTCCCTATGTTCTCCGTTCTTTTCGTAGATAAATGTAGTAGAATACTTATCGGGTTCTGCTCCTTCGGGAATTATCATCTGGTCGGCTATCCTGATCCCGTTTTTGTAAGGAAGGAAATCAATTACCGGCAGGTATCTGAGGTTGCCGAGAGAGAAAAGAAGGAATACCAGGCCGGTAACAGTTATTATAGCCCATTCAGTCCCTGCCCTGAAGACTTGTTTTATTTCCTTCTTTTTTATGAATAATATAGCTGTAAAGACAAGTAAAACAATGTTTTTGCCGAATGTCTGCCAGTTTGTAAGTTTAATTGCATCGCCGAAACAACCGCAGTCTGATACCGGATTTGTAAGAGCAAGCACAAGGGTGAGAGGGGTGAAGAAGGCCATCAGGATTCCGGCCATAAGTATCCCGGTTTTCTGTCTGATGCCTGAGAGAACGGAAAAGCCCGTAAGAAATTCAGCCATGCAGAGAAGAATTCCGAGCGGAAGACTGAGCCAGTCCAGCCATTTCAGTCCGAATGCAATGAAATAATCATGGAACTTATAAGCAGAACCAAGAGGATCAATTGCTTTTACAAGACCTGAAAAGATAAAAACAACACCTATTATTAATACGCTTGCCAGTTTTAAAAACTTCATTTAATCAGATTTTTAGCTTTGCATAAGTCTGTAATTAAACGGAATATTTTATCGGGAGGAAGCATGTCCCCGTGGGCTGAAGTGCAATTTATTACAGCCAGCCTCTTGTCTTTTTCCGCAACTCTCAGGTAAACCTGCCTTACTTTTTCCTGGAAATCAAGACTTTCCTCATGTATATCGCGGTTTCCGTTAAGATAGTTCCTGTCCGTGCCTGTCCTGGCTCCGCTCAGCTTGCTGGCAGTGAATTTATGAGGTACATCAAGGAAGATATTGAGATCAGGAACAGGTATTCCGAAATAGCTGAATTCCAGATCTGTAATCCATTTCATGAGCCTGTCCTGTTCTGCTTCACTGTGAAGTTTAGCACACTGGTAAGCTATATTTGAATAAGTGTACCTGTCAAGGATCACAACCTTGCCTTCATTAAGCCAGCTTCTCAGAGTGTCAGCTGCATCATTCCTGTCGCCGGCGTAAATCATTGCAACGAGATAGGGATTTACATCATTTATTGAACCAAATTCTCCCCTGAGGAAACGTGCGATAAGTTCACCGAAAAATGGTTCATCAGTTCTCGGAAAATGAAGGTATTCACATAGTTCTCCTGCAGCTGTAAAATATTCCCTGAGCAGTTTAATCTGGGTCGATTTACCTGCTCCGTCAAGTCCTTCAATTACAAAAAGCTTCATTATTACATTGTTTTCCTCGCTTACAAATGTAATAAGCTTAAAATTAAAATCATTAAATTCGGCAAGTAAAACAGACAGGATGAATGATAAGCCAAAATACTTTAATGCCGGAGGGAAGCTTATTGATCTGAGCACACCTAAGGTCATGGGTATTATCAATATTACACCTGATTCATTTTACAGTGGCAGCAGGTTCACTGATGAAAAAGAGATTTTAGCTGCAGTGTCTGCAATGCTGGCTGACGGGGCTGATATTATTGATGTGGGAGGTTATTCATCACGGCCGGGTGCAGCGGAGCTTAGTCCGGCTGAGGAAGGGAAGAGGGTTTTTCCGGCAATTAAGTTAATCTCCGGGGCATTTCCTGATGCAATAATCTCAGTTGATACCTTCAGGGCTGAAGTAGCTGCGAGGGCTGTATCGGAGTGCGGTGCTCATATAATAAACGATATATCGGGCCTTGATGGTGATAAGGATATGTTCAATGTTGTGAAAGACCTGAATGTGCCATATATTCTTATGCACATGCAGGGTACACCTCTTACTATGCAGAAGAACCCTGAGTATAAGGACGTTGTTGCCGATATACTTAAATGGTTCGGGGAAAGGATTTACAGGTTGCAGTCAGCCGGAGTCAGGGACATTATTCTTGATCCTGGTTTCGGTTTCGGCAAGAATGCTGAGCATAATTTCGACATGCTGAACCGTTTCGGTGATTTTTCTATTGCCGGATTACCATTGCTTGCAGGCCTTTCAAGAAAATCTCTTGTGTGGAAATCGCTTGGAATTTCACCCTCTGAAGCTCTTAACGGCACCACAGTGCTGAATACTATTGCCCTGATGAAGGGCGCAGACATTTTAAGGGTGCACGATGTTAAGGAAGCGGTACAGCTTGTAAAACTTATTGGCATGCTCAGGAGATGAAATTGTCAGTCATTTATTAATTTTGAAGTCCTTTTAATAAGATATGCTGTTTCAGATTTCAATATTGGATATTGTTGATATAGTGCTGGTTGCGCTTATTATGTTTCAGTTGTACAGACTGATACGCGGAACTGCTGCATTCAGTATTTTCCTGGCAATCTTCCTTATTTACCTGTCCTGGTTGGTAGCCAAAACCCTTAATATGGAGCTTATCACGGCCCTGCTCGGGCAGGTGATAGGTGTGGGTGTTATTGCTCTTATAGTGGTATTCCAGCCTGAGGTGAGAAGGTTTCTTCTGGTGCTTGGGAACAGATACATTTCGAGAAGCCGTTTTTCACTTGGGCGTTTTTTTTCATCTGTTAAAGATGAGACTGATACTGCCGGAATGGCTCAGGAAATTGTAAGGGCCTGTGAATCAATGGCAGCAAAAAGAACCGGTGCCCTGATAGTTATCGGACGAAAAAGCAGTCTTGACATTTATTCCGAAGGAGGTGAGATATTGAAATCAAGGGTCAGTTCCGAATTGCTTGAAACAATTTTCTTCAAGAATGCACCACTCCACGACGGAGCAGTACTTATTGAAGGAGGTCAGATACTCGCTGCGCGGTGTCCTCTTCCAATGTCCGACCAGGTTTCAATTCCTCCGCATTTTGGTATGCGGCACCGTGCAGCAGTAGGTATGTCGGAGCATACTGATTCAATTGTTGTTGTTGTTTCCGAGGAAACAGGACATATAACAGTTGTGATCACCGGAGAGATAAGGGAGAATATAACTCCTAATGAGTTACGCAACGTGTTGCTTACAAGCAAGTTGAAATAAACTTATGTAAATTTGGATTTTTTCCTTTGTTCGATTAAATTTGATAATAATCAATTAGTCTGATAATAAGGTTTATTATGAAGTCTGAATTCCTGAAACTCGATCTGCGTGATTTCATCCGCGGACTTATAGTTGCCGCAATCTGCACATTTATTACCGGCCTGTATCAGCTTATAGCAAGCGGAGGTACAGTGAACTGGGTTACACTTAAGCCTGTATTGCTGGCTGCTGTTGGATCGGCGATTTCCTACCTGACAACAAATCTCCTGACTAACTCCAGGGGTGATTTCATGCAAACAGAAGAAAAGATCGCGGCTGAATAAAGACCGTTGGAAATATTTTAGCTCTTATTTGCTGTCGACAAGTATTGGCAGGTTCTTCCCGTTTGTCATGAAAATTAACTTGGAGTTTGGAGAGGAAGAAATTGCCTTTATCATCTCATACTGGAGCAGCCTGTCGCTCAAACCTGTGCTTAGTATTTTCTGATAATCGGCAATGCCCTGGGCTTCAACTCTTTTCCTTTCCGCTTCCTGTTTTTCTTTCTGAAGGATGAAAGTCATTTTCTGAGCTTCCTGTTCAGCATTTATCTTCGATTCAATAGTGGCTTTTACCGATTCAGGAAGTGTGATGTTTCTTACAAGAAGCTGTTCAAGCATCAGTCCTCTTTCCTTGAAATTATCCTCAATAGTTGTAAATATTTTCTCCTGGAACTCATCTCTCTTTGTAGAGTACAGTGAAACAGCATCATAATAGACTGCATTGTCTCTTACGTTTGTACGGCAGATTGGTCTGACAAGCACATTCCTGTAATCGGTTCCCACTTCCTGCAGTATCCTTGGCGCTTCAGCAGGAACTACCTTATACAATACTGTCAGGTCTATCACAACTTCTAGTCCGTCAGCTGTGAGCACTCTAATAGCATCATCGCCTGCCTTCAGACCTTCATCATTGACCCCTGACATAGTGTAGTTTTCAGTCCGGATGTCGAACATAACCACCTTTACTAGAGGATTAATAACATTTAATCCACTTTCGAGTATGTTGTTGCTTACTTTTCCGAATAGTTTCTGAACACCCACTTCGCCGGGTTCTACCTGAACCACTGATGCTGATGATACACCCAGAATGATTACAATAATGCCAATAGTCTTGATAATTGTTTTATAGCCTCTTACCGAAGCATCAGCTTTTGCAATGATAACTCCTGCAAAGAGGATTACAAGTCCAATAATAATTAGTGTCATAGTTTATTAAAATTTTGAAGAGCCGAATTTAAAAAGATTTCAGGATTTCCGTGACCATTTGCGCCTTGTTATCAAAGTTCTTTTCCCCGGCAATCTTTTTTATCATCTCCTTTTTCTGGGGGAATAGTTTTATTAAAGATTTTTCACTGAGCTGGCATTGTAAAACAGATCCGTCGTTTGTCAGAATGAAATACCTGTTAACTGTATAGAATTCGTCATAATTTCTTCCCGGAGAATAGAGCTGTTTGTAGTTGGCTTCCATAAATTCCTTTACCGGGACCCTTAAAAGCTTGAAGGAATCATCATTCATAACCTGGTAGAACACAGGATCATTAGTTTTCTTTTTGAGCAATGAGCCATTCATCACCCTGAAAACCAGATCACTGTCACCCCTGCTTATTATCAGTTCCTCCACCCTGGAAGCCGGCACGGCCATGACCTGTTTAGTTGAAGGATGAATAAAGCGGACTGCATTATTAATAAGGTCAATATCAGAATCGAGCATTAAATATTTTTCCTGCCCTGTTACTTTGAGGTAAGAAGAGAGCAGAGTATCAAAAAGCATGGGACTGCCCTTGACTCCCTTGTATCTAGTATCGAAGCCCATTCCACCTCCTGAAGTAGGCGAGATGTCTGAGATGGCCCTCAGGTTTTCTTCCGCGCTTATTCCCGATCGATAAGTGCTTCTGTTCTGCGAATAGAGAGGCATTGCAACAATAATCAGCAGTGCAGTGAGTAGATTTTTTATTTTCATGGGCAAATACATTCACTTTTCTCAAAAGTAAATATTTTTTAAATTGAGTATCAGGAATGTTTAATAAAGAATCAAAAGATGCTTGAAAATCAATTGTTTTACCCCATCCCCAAGGGGAGTCAATTGATTTTCTTCGCTCCCCTTGGGGCCGGGGTAAACGAAGAAAATCAATGAGTTTATATACATGATTCCGGATAGTCATATTTTTTAAATACTGAAATAATGTTAATTTTTGCTGTCATTCTTCAGATTTTCAGTTAGTGGGGCTGAAAAGAAAAAAACTTTGCCATCTTTGTACAAGCTTATGTTTAATATGAAAAAATAGTATACAAAATGAAAAAAGCAGGCACCTTACTTATCCTTCTTGCTCTGGCATTTGTTTTCAGGAGCTGTGGAAATTCATCAGATCCAACCACATGGAATGAGGATCAGATCAACAAATGGTTTGAAGAATCAGCTTACCTGAATGGCTGGTCGGTAAAACCTGATGTTTCAGTGAACAAAAGGGAATTTGCCATAGCTTACAATAAAAACAAGGAGAGGTGGGATAAGGCTTTTGCTTTCCTGAAGAACACCGATCTTGCTTCACTTGAAGCCAAACGTCACGACATTGACGGCGATAATGTATATGCGATTGTAAGTGAATCGGTTACGAAGAATCCTGAGGATGCAAAATTTGAAGCGCACAAAAGGTATGCAGATATACAGCACCTTATAAGCGGTTCTGAGCTTATGAGCGTTACTCCCGTGACAAAAAAAGGAGAGGTGCTGAGCCCTTATGATGAAACAAAGGATCTTGAGTTCATGACAGTATCAGAGAGTTCCGATTATATAGGCACACCTGATAATTTTTTACTGTTTTTCCCGTCTGAACTGCACCGTCCGGGTGTAAAAGTTGGTGAAAACGCTCCAGTGAAGAAGATTGTGGTCAAAGTAAAACTTTAGTCACGGTTTAATTTGCTTAATGGCAGCATTATTGGCTAAGGCGCTGTATAAGTGACTGATGCTACAGTAGTGTTGCCATCAGCTCTGTTTATTGCAATTGAACAAAGGGCAATTTATTCCGTTAATTAGTTGTTTAAGCATTTTTGATGACAACATTATTTGATCTGGCTGAAGGCGAAGAGGGGATAATTCTGAAGATAAAAGGAAGGGGACAGTTCAGGCAGCGGCTCTCAGAGATGGGTTTTGTTGTCGGGAAGAAAGTTCAGGTTATACGGAAGGCCCCCCTTGGTGATCCCATTGAGTATAAAATAATGGGCTACCATGTCTCACTCAGAAACAGTGAAGCCAGCCTTATTGAGGTTGACAGGAATGGAACTGCCCGTGAATTCAGTAATTCCGGTGTACTGATTTCTGAAGACAATAAGGATGCCTGGGTAGAGAAATCAAAGCATATACAGATAGCTCTTGTCGGTAATCCCAACTCGGGAAAGACAACACTTTTCAATTATGCTTCCGGCTCAAAAGAAAAGACAGCAAATTACGCGGGAGTCACAATTGACTCAAAAGAAGCCAGTTACAGGCAGTCGGGCTATGCATTTTCTCTTGTCGACCTTCCAGGGACTTACTCCTTAAAGAGCTATTCTCCTGAAGAAATATATGTCAGGAACTATATTTTCGACAACAAGCCTGATATCATAATAAATATTGTTGATGCCTCAAATCTTGAGCGCAATCTTTATCTGACAACCCAGCTCATTGACATGGGTGTTCAGATTGTGATTGCCCTTAATATGTATGATGAGCTTGAGAAGAAAGGTGATGAGCTTAATTATGAGGCACTTGGTAGTCTTTTAGGTATTCCGGTTATCCCGACAGTGAGTTCAAGGGGGAAAGGGATACGAGAGCTTTTTGAAAAGGTCATCGCGGTTTACGAAAACAGGGAACCTGTTGTAAGGCATATTCATATAAATTATGGCACTGAAATAGAGAATGCTATCTGTGCAATTCAGTCTCGTATAAAAGTCGAGGATAACAGTAATTTCACAAACATTATATCATCAAGGTATCTTGCGCTTGAACTGCTTGAAAATGACAAGGAATACTCGGTGAACATAACACGATGTTCAAACTCTGCCGAGATTATAAGTGTTGCCGGCAAAGAATATTCACGGCTTGAAAAGCTTTACTCTGAACCTATGGAGACCGTAATAACTGATCTCCGATATGGTTTTATTTCAGGCGCTTTGAAGGAAACGCTCAGGTTCAGCAAGCAGGAAAAGCTAAGCAAAACAAGGCTGCTGGACCGTTATCTTACACATAAATACCTTGGTTTTCCTGTTTTCCTGCTGTTCATGTGGATTACATTTTTTACAACATTCAGACTGGGCGATTATCCGAAGAGCTGGATGGAGCAGGGATTTACAGCGCTTTCAGAACTGGTGACCTCTTCAATGGCCGAAAGTATCCTCAGGGATTTCATTGTGGGTGGGATCATAGGCGGAGTGGGAGGGGTGCTAGTCTTTCTTCCCAATATTATTATTCTGTTCCTTTTCATTTCTTTTATGGAGGATTCGGGGTACATGGCAAGGGCAGTGTTCATTATGGATAAGGTGATGCACAGGATAGGATTGCATGGTAAGTCATTTATTCCCCTGTTCATGGGCTTCGGATGCAATGTGCCTGCAATAATGGCGACAAGGATAATTGAAAGCCGCCGCGACAGGATGATAACAATGCTTATCACCCCCTTCATGTCGTGCAGCGCCAGGTTGCCGGTCTATATCCTGTTTATAAGTGCATTTTTTGCAAAAAACCAGGGAATGGTGCTTTTCCTGCTCTATATTCTTGGTGCTTTATTTGCAGTTTTATCGGCCCTGTTTCTGAGAAAAGTCTTTTTCAAAACTGTCGAGATCCCGTTCGTGATGGAGCTGCCGCCATACAGGGTGCCAACATTAAGAAGTGTACTTAAGCATGTATTGTTTCGTACAGGCCTGTATATCAAAAAAATAGGAGGAATTGTCTTTATTGCTTCAATAATTGTATGGGTTCTGAGCACTTTTCCGCGATCAGTTGAACTATCACGAGACTATCAGTCACAACATGCTGAAATTGAGAAGCTAAGTATCGGAGATAAGGAGAAGGAATCAGCGAAGCAGCTTTTAATGCTTGAAGAAGCGAATGAGAGACAATCGAAATCCTTTATGGGTATTATCGGAAAATCGATTGAACCTGTTATGCAGCCTCTCGGTTTTGACTGGCGGCTGACTGTAGCAATAATTTCTGGAATAGCGGCAAAGGAAGTTGTTGTAAGCACACTTGGCGTTCTGTTTCAGCAGGATCCCTCAGCTGGTTCTGCCTCTCTTGTAGAAAAAATACAGACTCAGAAAAATGCTGAAGGAAAGCCATTGTTCAATCCGGTAATGGCATTTTCCTTTATGCTGTTCATACTCACATATTTCCCGTGCATTGGAGTGGTAGCTGCAATACGCAGGGAATCAGGAAGCTGGAAATGGGCAACCTTTGTTGTAGTTTACACAACAACTATAGCGTGGCTGCTTTCATTTACTTTCTTTCAGATTGGCAGTCTCCTGTTTATCTGATTTAATGCCGGCTGCCTGCTCAAGCATTTCAATAGCCTTGTAAAGCACTCCTGCCTCACCCCTGAATGTGCCTGAGCCCTTTGGCTTATTGTCGACAGTGTACCATTCAAAGAAACCATTATTGTCCTTAACCCTTTTTACCATGGGTTCAAGCTGCTCAATTGCTTCTTCAACAAAGCTATAACGGATCAGTTGTTGAATCATCCGTCCGCCAAACCAGGTCCAGTCACCGCCATTCTGGTAGCCATAGGGATACATTCCCTTGTTCCTGAAAAAGCCTTCGGGATAAGGAGGGTACATTGTAAGGCCTATTGATCCGGCGCCTGATGCCTTTACATTTTCAATCATCCTGGAAAGTGAAACTCTGATTTCCTCTTCTGAAAGCAGACCAGCCTCAATAGCGACTGCTGTTCCACCGTGGTAAAAAATCTCATTCTCATTAAAACCTTCGGGGAATGGAGAACCATTCAGATAAATATGCGGTATGAATTTATTGTTTTTCGTATCCCACAGGTGCTTTCTGCAGTTATCAATAAGTTCCTTTCTGATTGGTTCCCATTTAGTTGCGGCATCGGGTATTAACTCAATATAATTCGAAATTGCAATAATGAACATTGCATTGTCATAAATGTCAATTGAGTAATGTGTATCATCAGTCAGGAAGACTCCCCAGTCATGTTCCGGCTGGACGTCACCCCAGTCAGCTGTTGTGGCGCCCCATATAAGACCGTATTTTTCATTATACCTCTTGTGAATAAGAAAGGAAAGGGCATCTCCGAGCCGTTGCTCCACAGACTTGTCAGCTACTTTTTCCCTGAGGAATTCCTTGTCGCCGGTCATTGTTACATATTTATAAACTGCCTGAACAAGAGATGATTCCTGATCTGTTTCAACTGTGTTTTTATGCCCGGCATACCTGGGCTCAATATCTGAAAAGATATAGTCATAACCACCTTCGGTCTCTACTGCTTTCTCAGCAGGAATAAAACCATCGATAATATTTCCGTCATCGCCCTGCATTCTGAAGAATACAAGGAGGTTTTCCCTTAGAGTCTCCTTCGGATATACTTTTCCTGACAATTCAATGAAAGTGTTGTAATCCCTTATCCATACCTCCCCGTATCCGTCACCGGCATTAAAACCGGTTTTTACAACTTCAAGGGCTTTTTCCTTTACAAAGGGATAATACTGATCAGCTGTTATTCTCTCTTGCAATTCTTTATTGCCCTGCTTGCAGGCTGCAAGCAGCAGTGTTAATAAAATAACAGTAGCTGTTTGTTTCATTCCATCAATAGATTTTATTTTACCTTCTGAATATTGCTGTTGACACTGTCAGCTTCTACAGTATTACTATATTCTGATAAAAAAGTATATTCCCCAGGCTGAATCGTGTACACGGCATTTCCATCACTGAATTCACTGAAGCTTACAAAATCACTATCGTCTTCACCTGGACTGCTTACTGATACTGAGCCTGGATCAGTTGTCGGAATAAAGAGAGTGGCATAACTTCCTGCCGGAACCCTGATGCTGACAGATAACATGTCAGCAGATTTTTCCCATTTAATTCCTGCCTCACCATAGGGAGTAAGGTTGCTGTATGCCGCCATACTGATATCAGCAACAGGCTGGGGTTTAAAAATAATATGTCTGTAACCGGGCTCTGCGGGGTCAGCATTCATGCCTGACAGTTTTCTGTAGAACCATGTTAATCCGCCTCCGAACATAGGATGGTTCCTCGAGCCTTCCCCGTCCCATTTTTCCCAAGTTGTTGTAGCTCCCTGGCTTATCCACCATCCGAAACCAGGGTAGGTTTTCTGCGACATGATTCTTGCAGCAAGCTCCTGCATTCCGTTTTCAGCGAGCACCTCGAAAAGAAATTGTGTTCCGAAGATACCAGTGTCGAGGTGGTAGTCGTTCATGCTGATGTCATTTTTAAGAGCTTGAATAACAAGAGGTTTCTGGTCGTCAGGCACTCCCATTTTCAGAGCAAAGACATTGCCGCCATAAGGACCATAGCTTCCCTTTTCGCTGTCATAAAATTTACCCTGGAATGCTTTTTTTGTTTTTTCTGCCAGGTTTCTGTAGTATAATTCATCTTCATTTTTTCCAAGTGCTTTTGCAGCATCTGCTGTAAGATCCGAACATCTCCAGAGGTAAAATGTATGTACCATATCATCCGGAGGGAGTTTTGACGGAGCCACCCATTCACCCAGGTTGACCCACCTGTTTGGTTTTGATTTTTCAGGTGCCTGTGAAAACATGATACCCTTTTCATCTGTCCATATGAGCATATATTTTATATAGCCCTTCATTCCTTCATAGTTCTCAGCAAGAAGGTCTTTGTCGCCATAATGCAGGTAATATTCCCAGGGCATAATGTTAATTGCCGCACCCCATGCCACTCCTCCGCCACAGCCTCTTTGCCAGGGCGCTCCGTTTGGAACATATCCGTTATCAGGATTCTGGGCTCCAAGGATATCCTGTATCCATTTAGTATAGAAAGCTTTAGCGTCGAAGTTGTGCATTACAGTCACACAGGCAACCTGACCATCACCTGTATACGGCGATCTCTCCCGGTGAGGGCAGTCACTCGCTATGCCTCCGTGCATGTTATCGGTCTGGCTTCTCCACCATATCCTGTTAATAGTGTTGAAGAGAGTGTCAGAAGTCTCAAATTTCGCAGTGGTCTCAATATCGGTATATACTGCTTCAGCCTGAACCTGATCTGCTGATAATTCGCCGGGCCAGTTCAGCAGTTCAGCCTCCCTGAAGACAAACCAGGTAAACCTTGCAGCGTATGATTCGGGTATCCCTCCCTTCATTGTATAGGTATTCTCTCCCTGGGGGGATTCGCATCTGTATTTTATTTCAATTCTTCTCCCGCTTTCTCCTGTCACATTATTGATTTTCAGCCATCCTGATATTTCTTCATCGAAACCAACAAGGAAATGACCATCCGCAAGTTTTTCAACCTTCACGGGTTTAAGTATCTCCATAACCTTGTCAGGGGGTGACAGATGTGCCTTCATCCGGCCTTCAGGCTTTGTTCTTGGCACGGCAGTCTCCCAGGCTGAATCATCAAAACCGGGTTTTGACCATCCGTCCTGTTCAAGCCGGGCATCATAATGCTCGCCGTCATAAACAAGGTCCATAAGTATCGGACTTTTGGCAGCCTTCCAGGTATTGTCACTCACAACAAGTTCCTCACTGCCATCGTCATACTGTATTCTTATCTGGCACAGCAACCTCGGGCTGCCGTAGCCTTGTGTCCAGAATGAAGCCGGATTATAGAAGCCATTGCCCAGTATTACACCTGCAGCATTTTCTCCGGGTTTAAGCATGTCAGTAATATCATAGGCCATATACATTACACGGTATTCCCTGAAGTTATTTCCGGTCATAACAGCGATATTACCTATATCATCGCGCTTGCCATACAGCGTAATATTGGGGACAAGGACATCATCACTTACTTTCGTGCCGTTAACATACAGTTCAAAGAAACCCAGACCTGAAATAAACACTTTAGCCTTGCTGATCTTCTTGTTTACATTGAAGTTTTTCCTTAGGAGTGGAGCATTTGAAGGTAGGTTCCCGGTTGGAGTCTTGAATGGCGAAACCGACTGATTGACGCCTTTGGGATAGGGGGGAGTGGGAAGAGGATTTTCTTCCTGCCAGGGAGCACCTATCCAGCTTCCTTTCCACTCAGTTTCATTAAGGATACCCATTCCCCAGCGGGCAGCTTCGCTCCATTCAGAACAATTTCCCTTACTGTCCCATACTCTGACTTTCCACCAGCAATCCTGTCCGGATTCGGGCTCCCTGCCTGAATATCTGATATTTACCGATTGGTCTGAAAGGGTTTTCCCGCTGTTCCATAAGTCAGCCTGATCTTTTTCAAGCAGCTCAGGGCTTGATGCAGTTTTTATTTCCCATGCTGACTGTCGGGCGCCTCTTACTCCTTCAGGATATATATTGATCCATGACAGACGTGGCGATTTTATATCGACCACTGAAGGGTCTTTCATGTTTTCACAGCTGAGCCTGACCGGTTTTATCTCAGCTCTTTCAGTGCATGAAATACCGGTAATAAGATAAGCAGTAAAAATGTAAATGAGAAAGGAGAATTTTTTCATCTTTTTAGTTCTTGTGAGTAACTAAAGATAGAAAAATTCTTAAAAAGCTAAGGAGAATTTATGGTAATTGGCGCTACGCGCGTAATTCATTGTAATTTGCGCTTTGCGCGTAATTCATAGTAATTTGCGCTACGCGCGGAATTAATGGTAATTACAATGAATTATCTGATAATTTTCCCTTCCTCCATGAGGACATTATAGAAATATCCATATCCGAAATCCTTATCGAGGGCAATCTTGCCTTCAAAGGTAACTGTTTCTCCCACTGTTACTTTCTGGTCTGATGTAACTGTGAGGTCATAATTTCCTTCAGCTTCTGTTCCATCCTGGACATGAATCCAATTCCTGTCCATTATCTCTTCATTCACCTTTGTCACAACACCCTTAACCTTTATTGTTTTTCCGGAAAATGATTTTTTATCAGCCAGGAGCCTGCCTATAGTGATGCAGTCAGCACATGGTTCAAGCCTAATGTCAGCTTTTGCAACAACAGATTGTGACTGATGGGCTTTTGCAGCAACTTCATTATTCTGTGCATTGTTGTCAAAGGTTTCTTTTACGAGAGGACCTGATTTAGGACCCTTGCAGGATAGTACCAGAACGGTGATCAGAAGTATGTTTAAAATTTTTCTCATAGCAGTGAGTGTTTATAATATCATTAAATAAAACGAATCCCCTGCACCTGATTAGATGCAAAGGATTCGTATGTGAGTGTTTTTTAAAATCAGCTAATTATTTTTTTACGCGTGTCGGATCTGGATGAGCAACCTTTGCTGCATACTCGGCAAATTTGAAATCTTTATGGAAGGGGTTTTCCGGATTATGGCATGTCTTGCATACTTTTTCATCAGGAAGTATAAGTCCGTTCTTAAGAGCCAGAGCCTGGTTTTTCATAATAGCCGGTGATTTATATGCACTGCCCGGGCCATGGCATGATTCGCATGAAACACCTTCCGTTGCAAGTATGCCGCCACGCAGGTTTGCAGCAACTGCATCATAAGTTGAATGGCATTTCAGACATTTAGGTTCTTTGGTAGCGTCAGCAATACCGTTTTTCTTTGCATAATCAATAGACTTCTGATTTGCAAGAGATTTAAGAGCCTGTGAGTGAGGATCTTTTGCCCATTTGTTGTATTGCTCTCCCTTAGCAGGCTTGTTATGGCAAACCTTGCATTTGTCAGCTCCGATATATTTAAATGTCTGAGCTGAGACTGTCCCTGCTATAAGCAAAGTAAGACAGAGTACGAACAGGTTCTTCTTATTCATCATGACTTTTTAAGTTTAATTAATTCCCGTTTGGTTATAAAATCAATTACTAAAATTATACTAATTACAAATATAATGCAAAATGAATACCAGAATTTCAAAATAATGATAAAGACAACATTTGTTAATTCTTTAACATTATTTAATAACTTGAAAAATTGAGCGCTTTTTTTATAATTTTGCGGCTTCAAAATATAATCCGGTGGATCTTAAGAGCGAAATAAGCAGGCGCAGAACTTTTGCCATAATCAGTCACCCTGATGCCGGCAAGACAACTCTTACTGAGAAGCTTCTTCTTTTCGGAGGCGCAATTCAGACAGCAGGAGCTGTACGAAGCAACAAAATTAGGAAAACAACAACATCCGACTTTATGGAGATTGAAAAGCAGAGAGGAATTTCTGTTTCAACCTCTGTGATGGCTTTCGAGTATAATAACATAAGAGTTAATATTCTTGACACACCGGGGCATAAGGATTTTGCTGAAGACACTTACAGGACACTTTCGGCAGTCGATAGTGTTATTCTTGTTGTTGATTCAGTGAAGGGTGTCGAGGAGCAGACAAGGAAACTGATGGAAGTATGCCGCATGAGGCACACTCCTGTAATGATTTTTATAAACAAAATGGACCGTGAGGGTCTGCATCCCTATGATCTGCTTGATGAACTTGAAAAAGAACTCAGCATAGCCGTTTGCCCGTACACCTGGCCTATTGGAAGCGGCAAACAATTCAGGGGAGTTTATAATCTTTTCAAAAAGGAGATCCAGCTGTTTGCTCCCGATAAGAGCAGTGTCCCTGAAAGCCTTCTCTGCACAAAGGATATCCAGGACCCGCGCCTGAAGCAATATGTGGGTGAAGATCACGTTTCAAAGCTATGGGAAGAGATTGACTTTATTGGTGACTTGTATGAGACCTTTAATATTAATCTCTACCGGGAAGGTTACCTGGCCCCACTGTTTTTCGGAAGCGCCCTGAACAATTTCGGTGTACTCGAACTGCTTGAGACCTTTCTCCAGATTGCTCCCTGTCCGGGACCTGTTGAGTCTTCAGCAAGGCAGGTGATGCCCTTCGAGAAAAACCTTACAGGCTTTGTTTTTAAAATTCATGCAAACCTCGACCCCAACCACAGGGACAGAATTGCCTTTCTGAGGATATGTTCCGGCAAGTTTGAAAGAAATAAGTTCTATTTTCACACAAGAATAAAGAAGAACCTGAGATTCTCATCCCCTGCAAGCTTCATGGCCAACAGCAAGAGTATTGTTGAAGAAGCATATCCGGGCGATGTTGTTGGTTTATACGACAGCGGTAATTTCAAGATCGGCGACACTTTGACAGAGGGTGAGATGCTTCATTTTCAGGGTGTTCCAAGTTTTTCTCCTGAAATACTTAAGGAAGTTGTCAACCTCGATCCGATGAAGACAAAGCAATTGGAAAAGGGAGTGTGGCAGATGACTGATGAAGGTGTGGCCCAGTTGTTCCTTCAGCAGCCCGGTAACAGGAAGATTATAGGTACTGTGGGAGAGCTGCAATATGAGGTTATACGCTTCAGGCTCGAACATGAATACGGTGCAAAATGCAGTTTCAGCCAGCTTCCGTTTATTAAAGCCTGCTGGATTACAACTGATGATAAAAAGGAGCTTGAAAATTTTATAAGGCGTAAGCCCGGAGCAATTGCCTACGATAAGGAGAACAATCCGGTGTTTTTTGCTGAAAGCGACTGGATGCTCAAATTAGCCAGGGAAAACTTCCCTTCAATTACTTTTCATGAGACTTCAGACTTCAAACTGAAGGTTTAAAACTAAGGTTAACACAGGCTTGTTTTTGCAATTCTTAATTGACAATGAACATTTTACATGCATCATTGTTTAAAATGTTGCAGGTATTTCAAAGTGTAACCAAATTCCCGGCATGAACGAGACAATTCAGGGCGCTTTTCTGCCCAATAAGGAGCTTTTCAGCGATTCTTTTGTTTCATCATTGAACCAGTACAGGAAACTTTATAATGATAGTATAACTGACAATTCAGAATTCTGGGCACGACAGGCTCATGAGCTGTTGCAGTGGCAACACGATTTTCAGCTTGTCAGTGACTGTGATTTTTCGGAAGGGCTTGTTTCATGGTTTCTTGGAGGAAAATTGAATGCATGCGAGAATGCCGTTGACAGGCATGTGAGGAGTAAAGGCGATCAGGTAGCAATTATCTGGGAACCTGATGAGCCCGGCAAGGAGGTGAGGATAACATACAGGGAACTCCAGCGAAAGGTTTCAAGGATGGCTAATGTCTTAAGACATAATGGTATACGGAAACGCGACAGGGTGGCAATATACATGCCTATGATTCCGGAAGCGGTATATGCAATGCTGGCCTGTGCAAGAATTGGTGCTGTACATTCGGTTGTTTTTGCCGGTTTCAGCGCGGAATCGCTGAGAGACAGGATTAATGATGCAAGGTGCAAAGCAGTAATTACTGCAGACGAGGCAGTCAGGGGCCGGAAGATTATTCCGCTTAAACGGATGGCGGATGAAGCTGTAATGGCCTGCCCTACAGTGGAACATGTGTTTGTTACGAAAAGAACGGGAGCAAAGATCCCTTTCTACCCTCCGCGCGACATCTGGATGGATGAAGCTATGGAAGGAGAAAGGCCCTATTGCCCTATTGAGCACATGGATTCAGAGGATACTCTTTTTCTTCTCTATACTTCGGGCAGCACCGGTAAACCAAAGGGCGTTTCACATACAACTGCCGGTTACCTGCTTTATGCGGCCCTGACACATAAATATGTTTTCGATTACAGGGAAGGCGATGTATATGCCTGTGTGGCAGATATTGGCTGGATAACAGGTCATTCCTATGTTGTTTACGGGCCTCTTCTGAACGGAGCAACAACTGTGCTTTTCGAAAGTATTCCTACCTGGCCCGATGCAGGCAGGTACTGGGAGATGGTTGAACGGCTTAAGATAAATCAGTTTTACACAGCTCCAACAGCTTTACGTTCGATACAGAGAGAAGGTGATGCTTTCGTTAAAAAATATGACAGGTCTTCCCTGAGGATTCTTGGGACAGTTGGTGAACCAATCAATCCTGATACATGGAAGTGGTACTATAATGTTGTAGGCGACGGGAAATGCTCTATTGTCGACACCTGGTGGCAGACTGAAACGGGAGGTATACTTATAACACCACTGCCGGGAGCAATCCCTGCAAAGCCGGGATCAGCAACATTGCCCTTCTTTGGGATTGAAGCAGTCCTTCTTACTCCGGAAGGGGAAGAGATAACAACAACCGAAGGGTCGGGCCTGCTCGCAATAAAAGGCCCGTGGCCCAGCATGGCCAGAACTATTCAGGGCGATCATGTCAGGTTTTATGAGACTTATCTGAAGCAATTTAAAGGATATTATCTGACAGGAGACGGAGCCACAAGGGATAAGGACGGATATTACTGGCTTACAGGTCGTGTTGATGACGTTATGAATGTTTCAGGTCACAGGATAGGATCAGCCGAGATAGAAAGCGCCCTGGTCTCACATCCGTTCTGCTCCGAGGCAGCAGTTGTCGGATACCCCCATGCAATAAAGGGAGAAGGTATTTTTGCCTATGTAATACTTAAGGAGGGTTATGAAGCTGATGAAGAGCTTGTTGGCGAACTGAGAAATGAGGTGCGTCGTCATATCGGAGCTTTTGCAACACCTGACCAGATACTTATTACACCGGGATTGCCAAAGACACGATCAGGTAAGATCATGAGAAGGATACTCAGGAAAGTGGCTTCCGGAGAGACTGAGGATCTTGGAGATACAACGACACTTGCCGATCCTGCCATTGTTGAAACACTTATCAGGCTGAGAACTGAACCGGGATAATGGATGACAGGAATTATTAGTACATTTGCAGGCTTTTTAATTTTTAAGTCAGCAAACCTGAATTCTCATTTTATATCTTTTCATGATCACAGTATCAAATCTTAGTATCCAGTTCGGGAAACGTATCTTATTCCAGGACGTTAATCTGGTTTTCACTCCTGGGAACTGCTATGGCATCATTGGCGCCAATGGTGCCGGAAAGTCAACATTCCTGAAAATGTTGTATGGTGGAGTTGATTCCCGTACCGGCTCGGTATCTTTTGGTCAGGGTGAAAGACTTTCGGTACTTAAACAGGACCATTTTGAATTTGATGAATATTCTGTTCTTGACACTGTTTTAAAGGGTCATACCCGGTTATGGAGTGTCATGAAGGAAAAGGAGATCCTTTATTCAAAATCAGACTTTACGGATAACGATGGAATTAAAGCCTCGGAACTTGAAGAAAAATTCAATGAGATGGATGGATGGAACGCCGAGAGCAGTGCTGCAAGCTTATTAAGTGGTCTTGGAATAAAGGAAGAGAACCACTTTAAACTGTTAAAGGAACTCACAGGAAAGGAAAAAGTAAAGGTATTGCTTGCACAGGCACTGTTTGGGAAACCCGATAACCTTCTTCTTGATGAACCCACTAACGATCTTGATCTTGAAACAGTAAACTGGCTTGAAAACTATCTTTCAGAATTTGAAAATACTGTTCTGGTTGTTTCTCACGACCGTCACTTCCTTGATTCAATATGTACACATATAGTTGATATTGATTTCAGCCGGATCCAGCAGTTCTCCGGGAACTATAGTTTCTGGTATGAGTCAAGTCAGCTTGCTTTGCGTCAGCAGCTTGCACAGAATAAGAAAGCTGAGGAAAAGAAGAAAGAACTGCAGGAGTTCATTGCCCGTTTCAGGGCTAATGTGAAGAAGTCAAAACAGACTACAAGCAGGAAGAAGATGATTGAGAAGCTGAATATTGAGGAGATCAAGCCATCAACCCGCAAATATCCCGGAATTATTTTTACTCCGGGCCGGGAGCCGGGGAATAATATTCTTAAAGTGAAGGGACTCACAAAAAGTATTGAAGGCAAAACACTCTTCAGGGATCTTCATTTCACAATCAATAAGGATGATAAAATTGCATTTCTCTCAAGAGATGCCAGGGCAATGACTGTTCTTTTTGAAATTCTGAAGGGACATCTGGAACCAGATGAGGGGGAATTTGAATGGGGTCAGACTATTTTAAAGGCATATCTTCCGCTTGAAAATGAAAAATTCTTTGAAAAAGATATCACACTGATTGACTGGCTGTCACAATTTTCGGAGGATACAAGCGAGTTGTACCTCAGAGGTTATCTTGGGAAAATGCTTTTCTCAGGTGAGGATATCTATAAGAAAGTGAATGTTTTATCAGGAGGGGAGAGGGTCAGATGCATGATTGCAAGGATGATGATACGCAACGCAAACGTCATGCTTCTTGATACACCGACCAATCACCTTGATCTTGAATCTATCCAGGCATTCAATAATACACTTATAAAATTCAAGGGGAATATCCTGATCTCTTCACATGACCATGAGTTTATTCAGACTGTATGTAACCGGGTTATTGAGATGGGTCCGAAGGGAATGATTGATAAAGAGATCAGGTATGATGACTATATCTCCGATGAGGCACTCATGAAGAGAAGGGAGAGGTTGTATTAACAGTTGGTTTGTCAGTTATTTACAGCATAATCCTTGTTTGTCCGCGTAATTGTTGCTCCAATTGTTGTGATTCAATATCTGAAGATCCTTTAAAAATTTCTTTCTAGTTATCTTTAAGGCAGCGAACAGAATAGCCATTGTTTTTACTTTGTGGTGTACTGTCTACACCAACGTTGTTATACCACATGGCCCGAATGAATGCATTAGCCAAATCACTCGACGATGAAGTCCAGAACCACCCTGCGTTCCCTATGTCAGCAAAACCACCCCCGGAATCACGTTTACCTCCAGGAAGAGATGTAAATCCGCTTTCGTTAGTTGCTCCTGTATTTGGGCTTGTCCAATGTGTTGTACCTTTTTCTTTAAGTTTTCCTGCAGAAGTTACTCCTCCCAGATAATCTGTTATGATAGTCCATTCCGGATCTGTTGCTACATGCCAGCCGGTAGGACAAATATTTTTACCACCATTTCCTGCAACATCAATTGCATACCAGTTGTATAGATTACCATATACTCCTTTAAATGTTGTTGCATCATTATTATACAGACAGTATGCTCCGGTGTTGAGTGCCGCCCATCCCGCATCGCTGGTTATATCGGTTAGTAAGGTCCCATCATTATATTTTGTTGTTTTTAGGTTGTCTGCCATCCATACCTGTGTGCCGATTTTTACTGTTTTGTAAATATTGCCTTCAATATCTGTCACCTGATTTATCGAACCCTCTACAGCGATATCGCCTCCGACAACCAGATCATTCTGCAGACTTAAGACGCCTGTAATATTTACAGTATCCGGATTTGCTGTAAGGAGAGACTTTTGACCAAGGTTTTGTCCCAGGGCTATAATATCAAATGATGATGATTGATTTATACTGTCCTTCCTTACATAAAATATTGTACTGTCGGCATTTACGTTAAGGTAATCACCCGAAGATCCTTTAGAACCCGCAAAGCCGCCGATTGAAAATCCTCCTTTTTTCCCCTTGACTGACGTGGGATCAATATATGCCCTTATGCTGTCGTTATTTACAATGAACAGATCCTGTGATGATTCCTTTGAGCTTCCGAAGCCCCCTATAGCAAAGCCTCCTTTCTTACCTTTGGCCCCATCGTCCACATAAATTCGCACTCCTTCATTGTACACGGCAAAAACAGTCTGTCCTTCCTTGTTTCTGACTTCAAACAAAGGTTCCTCCTGGTCAGTTGAATTCCCTTCAATAAGCAAATTCGGAATGCTACCTGCTAGGTTATTGGCTGTCATGGCGTAAGGAACACTCCATAATCTCGATGTGCCCATTGTTTTCCATGATCCCTGGTAATATATATGTGTTTTCAGGTAAGCTGTGAATGAACTCCAGTTAATTTCCCTGAAGGATGTTACAAGAGAAGAAGGTTGAATAGTGCCGGAACCCAATACAACTGAAAATAAACCATTTGAATTGGTTCTGACCGCTGAATGAAGCTCTTCCCAGATTATAACCGGATTAACTGTATCAGACAAAATTGTGAATTTTGCCTGCAAATCGGTGTTTCTGACTGGCGTTCCTGCAGCATCTGCTGCCAGAGCCTGGTAGTTAAATCCTTCAGGTATCTGTGATGATACAAGTAATGAAAAAGCAGAACAAATAAGGACATAAAATAATCGTTTCATCTTTTTAAAATTTATAGGCGAAGACTTTCACCTATAAATTTAGGAAAGATTATAATAAGAATCAAATTATCTGGTATCTAATAGTTTATACCAACAATCAATTAACCTTAATTGAAATTTAATTATCAGGCAATTTTAATAGAAGTCATCGTCAGTGAGCCTGCTACAGCCTTATCATTGAATATCTTTATGTCTTCGCTCTTGTCTTTCAGGGCAAGTATATATAATAAAGGAATGAAGTGTTCAGGGGTGGGAACTGCCAGCTGGAAGGCTCTTCCAAGCTTAGAGTAGTCTATAAGTGACTGATGGTCATTGTTAAGTATGGATGCTTTCATTTTTTCTGATGCATCCTTTGCCCAGTCGTAGCTGTAGTCATCATCATTCATCCTGTTCCAGTCGACCATGCCCAGATTATGCACCATATTTCCGCTTCCGATTATAAGTACACCTTTGTCGCGCAATTGCTTCAGTTCTCCGGCAAGCTCGTAGTGATACTGAGGTTTGCGGTAATAATCCAGACTCATCTGTATTACCGGAATATCTGCCTTCGGGTAAAGATGTTTTATAACAGACCAGGCTCCGTGATCGAGGCCCCATTTTGTATCCAGTCCAATTTCGTTTTTGCTTATAATCCCTTTAGTTTTCTCAGCAAGTGCAGGACTTCCTGGCGCAGGATATTCCACATCATAAAGCGCTTTGGGAAAACCGCCAAAGTCGTGAATTGTTTTTGGCTTCTCCATACCAGTCACAAAGGTTCCCTTTGTCTCCCAGTGGGCTGAGATACACAGGACAGCCTCCGGCCGGGGTATTTCCTTTTCAATGTTTCTGAAACCCTGTACAAATTCATTCTCCTCAATTGCATTCATAGGACTGCCGTGACCGAGGAATAAAAGTGGCATTCTGGGAGTGTTTTTTTCAAACCGTTTTTCAGTACCTGAAATCATGATCATTTTAGTTGTGTTTAATGAATTAACACCCGAAAACTGTTAATGTTTATGATTTATAAATCATCATTCAACAAAATATAGTATTTTAATGATTTGTTAATATTTGAAATAAATCCTGTTGTTAATTTATTAACAATTAAAGTCTTAAACAATGAGATTAATCTGTAAAATGATCATGCTGACTTTTCTTATTGGATTTGTGGCTTGTGAGCGACAGGATGATGACAGTTCAGTAGCCATTTATATTGATCAGCTAAAATCAAATTCATTTGAGGGTTCTGTATTGCCCCCATTCAGTCCTTCTGACATTCCGGCACTTCTGGTCTATAGGAATTCGGATCTTGTAATCAGGGATTTTCCTCAAAACGGTATCTCTTCACTCAGGGTTACTGAATGCAGGCTGGGCATGTATGTATTATGGACAATAGAGTCCATACGGGCTGTTGAAATTAAAAGCAAATATTTGACCGGCAGATTTCCCTCGCAGACACCTATTCTTGCATTAAGAAATGCAACGGAGCTGGATCTGGTTTTTGATAATAAATCACATGAGGATGCAGCAAAAGCTTATAATGAATGGTGGTATTCATCTTATTCAGTAAAGGATAAAATGAATATTGATCCATTGAAGAATACTGATTACAGATGGCATTGAGCAAGCTTAATTGAGAAAATTAATTAAGATATTTTCAATTACTTCCCGGATTCAAATCTGAACAGGATTATTTCATGATCGCCCTGACATCCGCCTTGTGGGCGAACCGGAATGCAGGATTATTTTATGATCCTTTGGGGGGTGATTCAAAAGAAAAAACCCT
>ENA-UOWG01000714-UOWG01000714.1-activated-sludge-metagenome-genome-assembly--contig:-NODE-714-length-40134-cov-6.602036_pt1 | contig 40134 bp, 28 predicted proteins | sample MGYA00238147_ERZ761563 | MGnify/ENA primary metagenome ERZ761563 (study PRJEB28884, sample SAMN05720216) | anaerobic digester metagenome | isolation source: active sludge of municipal...
TTCGGAAGGGGTGCGGTTCCTGGGCTACGTGAATCCCTTCCTGGCTTCCGAGGGAAACCTGTGCGCCGAGGCCCGGGAGCGGGGGCTCCTGGTCCGCTCGCCCGGGGGCGGGGAGTACCGGTTCGGGGCCGGGTCCCAAACGGCGGTCATGCCGGACCTGACGAACCCCCGGGCGTTCCGATGGGTCAAGGACGTGCTCCGCTCCCGGATGATCGACCCGGGCATGTCGGGCTGGCTGGCCGACCTCGGGGAATGTCTCCCGGACGACGCGGTCCTGCATTCCGGCGAGAAGGCCCAGGACCTCCACAACCTATGGCCCGTGCTCTGGGCCCGGGCGGGCCGGGAGGCGATCGAGGAGGCGGGCGCCTCGGGCGAGATCGCCTTTTTCCAGCGATCGGGCTGGGCGGGGTCCTCGACCCTGGCGTCGGGATTCTGGGCGGGGGTCCAGCTTTCGGATTTCAGCGACGCCGCGGGCCTGTCCAGCGTGGTGCCCGCGGGCCTGTCCGCGGGTCTGTCCGGGGCCGGGTTCTGGCATTTCGACGCGGGGGGCTGCGTTTCCGGAGCCTTCGGGGCCCGCAAGCCCGAATGCCTGGAGCGATGGTTCGAGATGGCCGCGTTTTCCCCGGTCTTCCGGACCCAGGAGGGGAACAAGCCCCTTTCCGACTGCCAATACTGGACCGACCCCGCCTGCCTCCGGCATTTCGTCCGGATGGCGGGTATTTTCGCGGCCCTGGAACCCTACCACGCGGCGGCCGCCCGGGAGTGCTCGGAGGCGGGGCTGCCCCCGATCCGACATCTGTGGACGCATTACGAGGAGGACCCGGAAGTCCGCTTCCTGGATCACCAATACCTGTACGGCCGGGACCTGCTGGTCTGCCCGGTGTTTCGCAAGGGCCAGGAACTCAAGGACTCGTGGCTTCCCCCGGACAGGTGGGTCCATTTCTGGACCAGCCGGACCTTCCGGGGCGGCCCGGTCAGCCTGGAGGCGCCCCTGGGGTATCCGCTCGTGTTCTACCGTGAGGAATCGCGGTTCGCTCCCCTCTTCGACTCCATCCGCAGGACGGCCCGAAGACCCTAGGGGCTCAGCCTTCCAGCTTCTGGCGTATGATCTCGGCGATATCGTCCTTGGGCTTGGCCAGGGAGAAGGAGACCTCGTCCTGCAGCAGGTTGAGGGCGGAATCGTAGAGTTTGCGCTCCAGGATCGGCAGCTCCTTGATCTTGGACCTGTGGTAGAGGGAACGCACCACGGACGCGATGTCCATGACGGAGCCCTTCTTGAGGAGGTCCAGGTTCATCTGGTACCGGAGCTTCCAATCCGAGGGTATGGGGGCGTATTCCTCGGCGATGAAGTTCAGGGCTTTCAGGGCCTCGTCCTTGGGCACGATGGGGCGGATGCCCAGGTCGCGGGCCTTGTCCACCGGGACCATCACGGTCATATCGGAGAATTCCAGGTAGATGATGTAGTACAGGACGGAGACGTCCTTGAACTTCTTTTCCGTGATGGAGGTGATCCGTCCCACACCCTGGCTGGGGTAGACGACCCTCTGATCCACCTTGAACTCTGTGGCCGGGGAATTGCTCATATGGTAAGGACATTTTATAAAAAAATCGCGTAAAAGTCAATTTTACCGGAGCGCAGTTCCGCGAATCTCGTACCGGGTCGCGGGCGTCGTCCTCACTCGGTGGTGACGCTCTTGGCCAGGTTCCGGGGCCGGTCCACGTCCCGGCCCAGCTCGGAGGCCACGGCCCGGGCGTAGAGCTGGAGGGGGATCGTCTCCAGGACGGGGGCGAGCACCTCCAGGGACCGCGGCACCACCAGGATCTCGTCCGCGGCGTCCGCCAGGCGGGGATCCTCCCGGTTCGTAACCGCGATGACCGGACCCCTGCGCGCCCGGACCTCGGACATGTTGGAGAGGGTCCGGTCGAAGGTCTCCCCGTCCGCCAGGAGGGCGAAGGTCGGTACCTCCGGGCTGACCAGGGCCAGGGGGCCGTGCTTGAGGGCCCCGCCCGCGAATCCCTCCGCGTGGACGTAGGAGATCTCCTTGAGTTTCAGGGCTCCCTCCAGGGCGGCGGGATAGAGCACACCCCGCCCCAGGAAGAGGGTGCTCCGGGCCCCGCTCCAACGCTTCGCAAGCTCGTCCACCCTGGCATTCAGGGCCAGGGCCTCCTCGATTTTGCCGGGAAGGGCCTCGAGCTCCTCTACGGCCTCCCGACCCTCCCCCAGGGAGAGGTAGCGGGAACGGCCGACGGTAAGGGCCAGGAGGGCGCAGCAGACGATCTGGGCGCTCCAGCTCTTGGTGGCCGCCACGGAGTGTTCGGGTCCGGCGTGCACGTAGATTCCGCTCCCGCAGAGTCGGGCCAGGGTGGACCCGACCCCGTTCACGATCCCGATGGTCCGGCCGCCCTTCATCTGGATCTCCCGCACCGCGGCCAGGGTGTCCGCGGTTTCCCCGGACTGGCTGACCGCCACGTACAGGGCGTCCCGGTGGACGATGGGGTTGGCGGACCGGAGCTCGCTGGCGTCCTCCGCCCGGGAGGGGATCCGGGCCCAGGTCTCCACGATCCGGGCGCCGATCTGGGCGGCGTGCAGGGCCGTGCCCATGGCCACGAAGACGATCTCCCGGATGCCCTGGATCTCCCGGGGGGCCATGTCCAGGCCGCCCAGCTTGGCCGTGCCCAGGTCCTTGACCAGGCGGCCCCCGTTCCCCAGGGCCCGGGCCACCGCCTGGGGCTGCTCGAAGGTTTCCTTCAGGAAGAAGTCCGGATGGACCCCCTTGTCGCCCTCCGCGGTGCGGGCGGGCAGGGTCTCGGCCTCCCGGTCCGAGAGTTCCCCCCGGAGATTGCGGATCTCCCAGGACTTGGGCTGGAGCACCGCGATGTCCCCGTCCTGCAGGAACACCGCCTTGCGGGTGTGGGAGGCGAAGGCCGAGGGATCGCTGGCCAGGAAGGCCTCACCGTCGCCGAGGCCGATGGCCAGGGGGCTGCCGTTCCGGGCACCGATGACCAGAGCCGGCTTGTCCGCGAAGGTCACCGCGATCCCGTAGGTGCCCGAAATCCGTTTGAGGGCCGCGATCACGGCGTCCGTGGGCTTCCGGGTCTCCAGCTCCCGCTCCACCAGCTGGGCGATCACCTCGCTGTCCGTGTCGCTGGTGAAGACCACCCCCTCGGACTCCAGCTCCCGGCGGATCTCCGCCCAGTTGTCCAGGATGCCGTTGTGGGCCACCGCCACCCGGCCCTTGGAGCCCAGGTGGGGGTGGGCGTTCTTGTCCGACACGATCCCGTGGGTCGCCCAGCGGGTGTGGCCGATCCCGGACTTGGCCGCCGAGGAGGAGGGGAGGACCGCCTCCAGGTTTTCCAGCTTGCCCTCCTTCTTGTAGACCCGGAGGGAGCCTTCCGTGGCCAGGGCGATCCCCGCGGAATCGTAGCCCCGGTACTCCAGGAGGTGGAGCCCCTGCAGGAGCAGGGGAAGCGCCTTGCGGGGGCCCGTATATCCGATGATTCCGCACATGGTCCGCTCCTTTGCCGGCCGCCGCCGGTCATCCGTATATGATGCGCCGGATCTGCCGGAGGGAGAGGGGCTCCGCCGAAAACCTCCCGGCGGCCAGCTCCCCGGCGATGCGCTTGAAGATCCCGTCGTTTGTCCAGCCCCTCTTCTGGAGCTCCGAGTGCCGGCGGAGGACGTACCGCTCCGGGGTCTCCTCCGTGAAGGCCCAGAGGTCCTCCAGGAGGAGGGCCAGGTCCGAGGGTGAAAGGCCGTAGCGTTCGCAGAGGTACTGCCTTCGCTCCAGGGACAGAGGATGGCTTTTCTGTGTCACCGGTACGCCCATGACGGGACTATGGTGATCGGAGCCCGGCATGTCAAGGAACGTGCCCGAAAACGGGTAAAAAAAGACCCGAGCTCGGGCTCGGGTCTTGCCTGCAGGACGGCTGTCTACCGGATAGCGATCTTGCGGGGCAGGGCGGCGGCCTTGACCTTGAGGGTCAGGGCGAGGACCCCGTCCGCGAGCTTGCCGTCCACACCCTCGTGGTCGATGGATTCGTCCAGGGTGAAGGTCTTCCGGAAATCCCCGATCCTCCGTTCCCGCAGGAGGTAGGTTCCCTCCGGCGCGGACTCGGGGCGCTTCCCCAGGATCACCAGCTCGTTCCCCTCGATCTTGATCTCCAGGTCTTCCTTGCGGACCCCGGGCATCTCCACCGTTACCATGACCGTGCCCTCATCCTCGCAGATGGAGCAGGCCGGATTGACGAACCGCCGCTTCGGGGCGGTCAGGCTCTTCGTCGCTTCCATGGCTTCCTCCTTTCCGATTTCAGTTGACGTTGACGGCGATGAGGCGGGGCTTCACCTCTTCCCGCTTCTGGACCGTGACGGTGAGCACCCCGTCCTTCAGGTCCGCGCTCACCTTCTCGGGATCCGCGGTTTCCGGAAGATCCAGGGTCCGGCGGAAACCGCCCGCCCAGGTCTCCTTGCGGAAGAACTTTCGGCCCTTGTCGTCCTTTTCCTCTTCCTTCTTCTCCCCCTGGATGCTCAGGACCGTGCCGGTCAGGGTGACGTTAAGGTCCTTCTTGGAAACGCCGGGCACGTCTACGTTCACCACGAAGGCGTCCCGGGTCTCGATCACGTCCACGGCGGGGGTCAGGGTGCGGTCGAAGATCCCCCGGACCTCGGGGCTCCGTACCCCTTCCACCCAGCGTTCCATCTCGTCCCGGAAGACGTCCAGGGAATCGAAGAAGTCCAGAGCCGTCGACGGCTCCCATCGGTTGGTATACATATCCACCTCCTCGGTATTTCGGGGCGCTGCCCCGGTGTCGGCGCCTCGGCGCCGCTGTCTTTTCTTTCGCTTACTGTAAAGCAGGATTCGTGCCAACTTTGCTCGGTCCGGTCGCCGCGAATGCCGATGCACGTAATTGCAGGAATAAAAAATAAATAACTACAACACACCTTCGACTTGTTCCCGTTCCGGGACGGACGAGGAGCGGGAGGTTCCCAATAAAATTGTTTCGATTGGAAATAGTGTGTAAATATTGCCCTACGAAGTGAGTAAAAAAGAAACACTCCGACTTCGCCGGGCCGGGGTTCTGTTTCCGGACAGGCTATTCCCCCGACGGTACCCTTCGATATACTCCGGCCATGAGCAGCTTCCTGATCGCCCTCCTGCCCGTCCTCGGGTGGGGCACCTGGCTGGCGGTATCCCAGGACGTCCGGTCCCCGAATCCCCGGGCCAAAACCCTCTACGCCGTCCTGGCCAACCTGGCTGTCGCGGCCCTGGTCTTCCTCTTTACGGGTTCCGCCTGGGACCGTCCCTCCTTCTGGCCCGTCTTCCTGGGCGGCCTGCTCTGGTCCGTGGGAGGCGTGGCCGCCTTCGCGGCCGCGGAGTTGATCGGCCTGGCCCGGGGAGCGGGCATCTGGGTGCCCGTGAACCTGGCCGTGGGGTTGGGCTGGGGGGTTCTCCTCTTCCGGGAGCTCGAGGGCGCCTCCGCGGGGCTCAAGGTCCTGACGGCACTGGCCGCGGCGATCCTGACGGGGGGTGTCCTGCTGATCCTCTCCGCCCGCAAGGGGGAGACACCGGCAACCGGGAACGGCGCGGGCGGAGACGCCGGCGGCACGGGCATCGGGCGGACGGTGAAGGGCATGCTCTTGGCGGCCCTGGCGGGCCTCTTCTTCGGCACTTACTTCATCCCGATCCGGGCCAGCGGGGTTTCCGCCTGGAGCGCCGCCCTTCCCATGAGCCTGGGGATGGCCGCAGGTACCTTGGCGCTCTGCCTGGCCTATCCCGCGGCACCGATCATGGCGCGCCCCGGCCACTACCTCCGCTCCGGGCTGTCCGGGGCTCTATGGGCCGCGGGCAACTACGGCATGCTCCTGCTCACGGAGCGGATCGGCACGGGCCGGGGCTTTTCCGTCGCCCAGCTGAACATCATCGTGAGCGCCGTGGCCGGGATCTACGTCTTCCGGGACCCGCCTCCGCGGACCCGGGCCGCCCGGACCGCCCTGGCGGGATGCCTGGTCGCCGCGGCGGGGGGCGTCCTGCTCGGCCTGGTCAAATGAGCCGATTTTAAAGTCGGGCACTTTTAAAATCGGCTCAAATGACTCACCCGAAGGTGCGCGCCCCCCGCTCCAGGTCCAGGAGGGCCTGCTTCCGCCAGAGCCCCCCGCCGTAGCCTCCTACCCGGCCGTCGGCGTTCACCACCCGGTGGCAGGGCACGATCAGGGCGATGCGGTTGAGCCCGTTGGCGTGTCCCACCGCGCGGGACGCCCCGGGAACCCCGATCCGCTCCGCCAGGGCCGCGTAGCTTACGGTGCTTCCGTGGGGAACCTCGAGCAGGCCGCGCCAGACGCGCTCCTGGAACGGCGTTCCCCGCAGGACCAGGGGTACCGTAAACTCCCGGAGGGAACCCGCGAAGTAGGCGGACAGCTCCCGGCGCAGTAGTTCGAAATGGGGGCTCTCCGAGGGGGCCAGGGGCAGGCGGAACCGCGAGCGCAGGGTGTCCAGCTGGGTTTCCAGCATCCTACGGTCCGAGAACTCCAGGAGGCACAGGCCCTCGTCCACGGCCCCCGCGACCATGGGGCCCAGGGGAGTCTCGATCCAGCCCAGGCGCACGAAGTCCCGGGAACCCGTCACCGCCCGGGCGGCTCCGTCGGCCTCGGCGGTCACGGTTCCCGGTGGAGCCCCGAAGGTCTTGCCGAAGGCTTCCCGGAAGCCGGAAAAGGACTCCCAGCCGTATCCCAGGGCCGCGTCGTCCACGGACCCCCCCCGTTTGAGAGAGTCGAAGGCGCGGCCGAGCCTCCGAGCCCGGTTGTAGGCCTGGAAGGTCATGCCGTAGGCCCGCTTGAACCAGCGCCGGGCTCCCGCGGGATCCACCCCGAGTTCCCGCAGGTCCTGGTCCCGGAACCGGCGTTCCGGATCCTCCTCCACCGCGTCCAGGAGACCCCGGACCCAGTCCGGCGCCCGGCCCCCGGCCTCCAGGGGACGGCAGCGCAGGCAGGGACGGAACCCCGCGAACAGGGCCTCCCGGGGGCTGGCGTAGAACTCCACCCGCCCCTCCCCGGGCTTCCGGGCCGGACAGGAGGGCCGGCAGAAGATCCGGGTTGTCGTGACCGCGGCGTAGAACACCCCGTCGAACTCCGCGTCCCGCTCCCGGAACGCCCGGTCCATCACGTCGACGGGGGGAAGGATCGATCGCGCTTCCATAGCTCCTCCTTGCCTGCACCCAACGATACAACCGGAACCGCCCGGTCATCCACCGGAAAATGGACAGGGAACCCGAAAACCATCTATAGTGGAGCCGATTTAAGAAGTCGGTAGTGTTCCGGAGCTTGTGAAGGGGGACGGATCTTGAGTGCAGAAATCGACAGGGGGACCCTCCTACGGAGGGCCTCCCTCATCGCCCTGTTCGGGAACGCGATCCTGGCCCTGGTCAAGATCGGCACCGGGATCTGGGCCGGAAGCCTGGCCGTGCTGGGGGACGGGATCGATTCCTCCACGGACGTCGTGATCGCGGGGCTGTCCCTCTTCGTGGCGGGCGTCGTCGCCCGGCCCGCGGACTCCGACCACCCCTGGGGACACGGACGGGCGGAGACCGTGGCCACCACGGCCCTGGCCTTCATCCTGTTCTTCGCGGGGGGCCAGCTCGTCCTCTCGGGCCTGGGGAACCTGCTCCGGCCCGAGCCCCTCCGGATCCCGGACCCCGCGGCCCTGGTAGTCACGGCGATATCCATGGCCGGGAAGGGATTCCTGGCCTGGACCCAGTTCCGCTACGGGCGCAGGGCGGACAGCGCGATGCTGAGGGCGAACGGCAAGAACATGGCCGGGGACATCCTGATCTCCGCCGCGGTCCTGGCCGGGCTTTTCCTGGCCGTGGCCGCCGGGATTCCCGCCGCGGACCCGGTCGCCGCGGTCCTGGTCGGCCTGTGGGTGGTCCGGAACGCCTTCGGGATATTCCGGGAGGCCAACCTGGAGCTGATGGACGGGAACGCGGACACCTCGCTGTATACCCTCCTGTTCGACGCGGTCCGGGCGGTCCCGGGGGCCGGAAAGCCCCACAGGGCCCGGATGCGGCGCATCGCGGGAGCCTGGGACATCGACCTGGACATCGAGGTGGACGGGGCCATGACCGTCCGGGATTCCCACGAGCTGGCCGGGGCGGTCGAGCGGGAGATCCGACGCCGGGTGGAGAACGTCCTGGACATCGTCGTCCACGTGGAGCCCGCGGGGGCCTCGGGGTCGGAATCCCACGAGGGCGGGGAGGGCTACGGATTGGACGAGGGGAGTCTGGACTGGGACGGTGAACTGTAGACGGTGGACAGGGGAGGTCAGACGGCGGCCGCCGACCCTCGGGGTCCGAACAGGACGTACATGAGGATGGCTCCGGCGGCTCCCACGTTCAGGGAATCCACGTCCCGGGCCATGGGAACGGCCACGCGCTCGTCGCAGGCGTCGGAGACCTCCGCGGGCAGGCCCCAGCCCTCGTTGCCCAGGACCAGGACCGAGGTGCCTCCGGCGGGCAGGGATTCCGGCGGGCGGGCATCGGGGGTCAGGGCGGCCGCGAACAGCCGGAGCCCCGCGGCCCGGAGCCGGGGAAGGGTATCCAGTTCCGCCCGGCGGAGGGGCCGGACGAGGGCATTGCCCATGGAGGTCCGGAGGGCTTTCCTGCCCAGGGGATCCGCGCACCCGGGCCCCAGGAGCACCCCGCCGGCCCCCAGGGCCGCGGCGCTCCGTATCAAGGTTCCCAGGTTGTCCGGGTCCGTGACGTTCCAGAGCCATAGAAGGTTCCCCGGGGGTAGGTTTCCGGGTTCCAGGGCGGGAACCTCCGGGCGCTCCGCCAGGGCAAGGACACCCCTGTGGAAGGGGAATCCGGCCAGGGTCTCGATCTCGGACCGGGGAAGGACCCGGACCTCGAAGCGGCCTTCCGCGCGGCTTTCCCACTCGCCCCGGGCCGAGGGCACGCAGACCAGGGCCCGGATCCGCAGACCCGCCTCCAGGGCCTTTTCGACAACCAGCCGGCCTTCGGCCACGATCAGGCCGCGGCTGCGATAATCCGCGTCCCGTAGGCCGCGGAAAAGGTCCAGCTCCATGGTTATCTCCGCATCGTGACAAACGGAATTCCTTGAAGAAATATTTGCAATTCCTCCGGGCGAGTATATAGTATCGACTACCATTGAAAAGCGTGCTATAGAAAGAAGTCAGATGAACCAGAAGCCTTCCGACCCCTTGATACTCCGTCTGATACAATCCGGAAAACTGGAATATATACTCAAGGGCGCGGGAATCTTCCTTCGGGATTACTCCACCGGACAGGGCATGTGCAACACCCTCTGGAAGGAATGCGGCTACGGCGAGTCCGAGATGACCCGGGAGCGCTGGATCGAACTCCTGCATCCCGAGGATCGGGCCCGGGTCGTGGAGGCGGTGGGACTCCTGCAGACGGGCAAGGCCGACTTCTTCTCCGAGGAGTACCGCTTCCGGGACGTCCGGGACCGGTACCGCTGGGTACGCTCCCGGGCCATCGTCCTGGAGAGGACCGCGGAGGGGGTGCCCTCCCTCTACCTGGGAATCGACAACGAGATCACGGACCTGATGGCACGGATCGAGGCGGAACGGACCGAGCGGGAGGAGATGGAGCGGCGCTACCTGGAGGCGGAAGCCCTCCGGCAGGCCAGCACGGTGATCACCGCGGGGGTCAATCCCGGGGAGTCCATCGGCCGCATCCTGGCCCAGAGCGCGGGGATCGTGTCCGCGGACGCCGTGTTCATCTGGGCGGTCACGGAGGACGGGCTGGATTGCATGGGAGCCCGGGGGGCGGACAGCCTGCCCCCGATCCCCCAGGACCGGATGCCCCGTACCTTCGCCTGGGTGCTCCAGGAGAGGCGTCCCCGCAGGACCTTCGGCCGGCCCATCTCCCGGGGGGACGTGATCTACCGGGATTCCCTGTACATGCCCATCGTGTCCCGGGGCCGGGTCCTGGGCATCCTGGAGTTCCTGGGCAAGGAGCCCCGAGCCCTGGGACGCAGGGCGGAAGGCCCGGCTGCGGTGTTCGCGGATTCCGCGGCGGTGGCCCTGGAGAACGCCCTGGAGTTCCGGAAGCTGGACCGGGAGGCGGGCCTGGACTGGCTGACCAACCTGCCGACCCGCCGCCGCTTCGATTTCCGCGCCCGGGCTTATCTGGAGGGTCCGGCGGAGGATACCTGCTTCTGCGTCGTGATGATGGACCTGGACCGGTTCAAGGCCGTGAACGACACCTTCGGGCACAAGGCCGGGGACCAGGGCTTGGCCGCCGCCGCCCGGGTCTGTCGGGAGGCCCTGCGCTCCACGGACCTCGTGTGCCGCTACGGAGGGGAGGAGATCGCCCTGCTCCTGCCCGGTGCGGACGGGAAGGCCGGTCACGCCGTGGCGGAGCGCATCCGGACGGGGGTGGAGGCCCTCCGGTTCCCGGACTACCCCGAAATGCGGCTGACCGTGAGCCTGGGAGTCCGGGTGTCCTGCGGAGGGACCCGGGACCTGTCGGTCCTCCTCGCGGAGTCGGACCAGGCCCTGTACCGGGCCAAGGCCGAGGGTCGCAACCGGGTGATCCTGTCGGATCCGGAGGCTCCGACCGACTGAGGGCGCCTTGGAACCATGGGATAGACAGGATGGACAAGATTGAATAAGGATGAACAGGATTCGTCCTTGAGCTTCTTGCTTTAATTAATTCATTATCCTGTATATCCTTTTCTAATCCTGACCATCCTGTCGAATTTTTCCGGGAAACGTTCTTCCGCAGCCTTCCCAGCTGCAGGGCTCCGCGCTATACTCCACCCGATGTCCTTCGTCCACCTCCACAACCATTCCGACTTCTCCCTCCTGGACGGCGCCGCCGGGGTCAAGTCCATGGTGGCCAAGGCCAAGGCCCTGGGCATGCCGGGCCTGGCCCTGACGGACCACGGGAACCTCTTCGGGGCCCTGGAGTTCTACAAGGAATGCAGGGCCCAGGGGGTGAACCCCATCGTCGGCTCCGAGTTCTACGTGGCCGGCGCGTCGCGCTTCGAGAAGACGGGCACCGAGAGCGGGAACAAGTACTACCACCTGGTCCTCTTGGCCAAGGACGCCGAGGGCTGGAGCAACCTTGTCAAGCTGTCCAGCGCCTCCTACGTGGAGGGCTTCTACTACAAGCCCCGGATCGACGACGAGATCCTGGTCCGGCACGCCCGGGGCCTCGTCTGCTCCACCGCCTGCATCGCCGGGGAGATCCCCCAGCTGATCCTGATGGGGCGGGCCGAGGCGGCGGAGGCCAAGGTTCTCCGGTACCGGGAGCTGTTCGGGGCGGATTCCTTCTTCCTGGAGCTCCAGGACCACGGCATCCCGGAGGAGCGGACCGTCAACGCGGCCCTGGTAGCCCTGGGCCGGAAGCACGGCATCCCCCTTCTGGCCACCAACGACATGCACTACCTGGACCGCCCGGACGCCTCGGCCCACGACATCCTGCTGTGCGTGGGTACGAACCGCAAGGTCTCGGACAGGGACCGGATGCGCTTCCCGGGGACCGAGTTCTACATGAAGACTCCCGAGGAGATGGCCGCCCTCTTCGCGGAGGTTCCCGAAGCCCTGTCCAACACCCTCCGGATCAACGAGATGGTCCGGCTGACCATCCCCCAGCCGGGCCCCCTCCTGCCGGAGTTCGAGATCCCCCCGGACTTCGGACCCTCCGGGGACGCCCGGGCCGAGGAGCCCGCCGCCCGGGTCCGGGACGCGGTGGCCCGGATGGACGACCGGACCATCTGCCAGCCCCACCCCGAGTACGGCAAGCGGGAGTGCTCGGACCTGGCGCCCGAGCAGAGGAGGGCCCTGGAGTCCCGCCTGGCCCAGCCGGTCACCCGCTACTTCATCCACCTGTCCAACGAGGGCTTCCGCCGGCGCTACGGCGAGGGCACGGGCGAGCAAAGGGACCGCCTGGACTTTGAGCTGGCGGTCATCATCCTCATGGACTTCACGGGCTACTTCCTGATCGTCGCGGACTTCATCAACTGGGCCAAGGACCACGGCATACCCGTGGGACCCGGGCGCGGTTCCGGGGCGGGGTCCATCGTGGCCTACTCCCTGCGGATCACGGACATCGAGCCCCTCAAGTACAACCTCTTGTTCGAGCGCTTCCTGAACCCCGAGCGGGTGTCCATGCCGGACTTCGACGTGGACTTCTGCTTCGAACGTCGGGAGGAGGTGATCGACTACGTCACCCGGAAGTACGGCACGGACCGGGTTGGCCAGATCATCACCTTCGGGACCCTCAAGGCCAAGGCGGTCATCAAGGACGTGGCCCGTGCCCTGGACATCCCCTTCGAGGACTCCAACAACATCGCCAAGCTCGTGCCCGATGACCCGAAGATGACCCTGGCCAAGGCCTTCGAGCAGGAACCCAAGCTCCGGGCCCTGGCCGAGGATCCCCGGTACACGGAGCTCTTCGAGGCCGCCCGGAAGCTGGAGGGCCGTCACCGCCACGCCAGTTTCCACGCCGCGGGGATCGTCATCGGCAAGACCGCCCTGACGGACTACGTGCCCCTCTACCGGGACCCCAAGACCGGCGCCCTGGCCACCCAGTTCACCATGGACCAGCTGGAGGCCTGCGGCCTCGTGAAGATGGACTTCCTGGGCCTCAAGACCCTGACCCTGATCCAGAACACCCTGGCCCTGGTGGCCAAGCGGGGGATCGAGCTGACCGAGGAGTCGATCCCCGAGGACGATGCGGCCACCTTCCGCCTCCTGGGGGAGGGGAAGAGCACCTCGATCTTCCAGTTCGAGAGCTCGGGCATGCAGGGGGTCCTCAAGCAGGCCAAGCCCGACCGCATCGAGGACCTGATCGCCCTGAACGCACTGTACCGGCCGGGCCCCATGGACAACATCCCCCAGTTCGTGGACTGCAAGTTCGGCCGAGAGCCCATCCAGTTCCCCCACCCCGTGCTGGAGCCCATCCTCAAGGAGACCTACGGGGTCATCGTCTACCAGGAGCAGGTCATGCAGGCGGCCCAGCTCCTGGCGGGCTTCTCCCTGGGAGGCGCGGATCTCCTCCGGCGCGCCATGGGCAAGAAGAAGGCCGAAGAGATGGCCAAGCAGCGGGCCCTCTTCGTGAAGGGTTGCGCCGAGAAGAACTCAATCCCCGAAGCCCGGGCGAACGAGATCTTCGACCTCCTGGACAAGTTCGCGGGCTACGGCTTCAACAAGAGCCACGCCGCGGCCTACGCCGTGGTGGCCTACCGCACGGCCTACCTCAAGGCCAACTTCCCCGCGGAGTTCATGGCCGCCAACCTGACCAACGAAATCTCGAACCCCGACAAGATGACCGAGTACATCGGGGAGGCCCGGTCCATGGGGATCGAGATCCTGCCCCCCGACGTCAATCGTTCGGAGACGAGGTTCACCGTATCCGAGGGTCGGATCGTCTACGGGCTTCTGGGCATCAAGGGGGTAGGGGAGGGTCTGGTCCGCTCCATCCTCGAGGAGCGGGAACGGAACGGACCCTACAAGGACTTCATCGAGTTCCTGGAGCGGGTGGGCATGGGGCAGATGAACAAGAAGTCCCTGGAGGCCCTGGTCCTGGCCGGGTGCTTCGACTCCCTGGGGCACACCCGGCAGGAGCTGGTCCTCAACATCGACCGGGCCGTGGAGTACGTCCAGCGCAAGGAGGAGGCCCGGGCCTTCGGACAGGCCAGCCTCTTCGACGGATCCGGGGAGGCGGAGCTCCCGCCCTTCGCCTACGAGTCCTCCCCGGAGTATCCCCGGAAGGAGATCCTCCAGCGGGAAAAGGACCTCCTGGGTTTCTATTTCTCCGGCCACCCCATGGACGAGTTCCGGAAGCTCTGGGAACGCTGCGCGGACCTGGACCTGTCCCGGCCGGACCGGGCGGCTCCCAAGCGGAAGTACACGATAGTGGCCCAGTTGACGGAGTGGCGGGAGACCCTCACGAAGTCGGGCCGCAGGATGGCCTTCGGGGCCGTGGGGGACTTCCGGGGCTCCCTGCCCATCGTCGTCTTCGCCAACGCCCTGGAGCAGTACCGCGACCGCTTCCTGCCGGACGCCGTGCTCTGCCTTCGGGGGGAGGTGGACACCAGCCGGTCCGAGCCGGGCTTCAAGGTGGACGAGGTCCTGGACCCTTCCCAGCTCCGGGAGAAATCCTACCGGCAGGTCCACCTGCGGCTGGCCGGGGTCCGAGCCGAGGAGGACCTCTGGGACCTCCGGGACGCCCTCTTCGAGTCCGCCGGGCCCTGCTCCGTGGTCTTCCACGTCCCCGGCACGGGGGGGGAGGTGACCGTCCTGCCCCACTCGGGGATCAGCTGCGCGCCCCTGCCGGAGGTCATGGAGCGCCTCCGGGAGACCCGGCACGTGGCGGAGGTCTGGTTCGACTGAAGTAGTCCGCGGCTAGGGGCGGGAGAGGATCCAGTCCGCGAGGTCGGGGTAGCGTCGGAAGCTGAAGTCCGCGCCCCCGTCCTTCCGCCCCCCCAGGAGGGTCCGGACGTAGGCGGACGGCGCGCCGGCCGCCTTGGCCCCCGCCACGTCGTAGGCCGCCGAGTTGCCCACGTACAGGAGATCCCGGCTCTCCACCCCCAGGCGGCCGGCCAGGATCCGGATGGGCTCGGGTTCCGGCTTGAGGTACCCGGTCTCCTCGCTGGTCATCACGACGTCGAAGAGTCCGTCCAGCCCCAGGAGCTCTAGCTTTCGCTCTCCCGGAAAGTCCGAGAGGGCGCCCAGTCGCAGCCCCGCGGCCTTGAGCCGGAGGAGGGTTTGCCGGACGCCCGGAAAGGCGCGGATCCGGTCGAAGCTCTCCGGGACCAGCCGGTAGAAGAACCTCTCGACGCCCTCGAGCGCAGTTTGATCGTCGATGCCCATGCGCCGGGCGACCAGCCCCGCCTGCAGACGATGGAATTCCTCGATCCCCGCGGGCGGGGCTGCCCGGTATTCGGGCGTTCGCGCGAGCTCCCGCAGTTCGTGCCGGACCCGGCCGAAGGCCTTGAGGCAGCGGTAGTTCCGAGCCGCGAATCCCGCCAGGGCCAGGTTGAGGCGCCAGGAGGGGTAGAGGGTGCCGTCGATGTCGAAGCCGATCGCTCGGAAGGCCATAGGTTACCGTTTATACCCGATGCCTCTACAGGCTGTCCATGACGTTACCTTAAAAAATCGGACAGGATGTACAGGATAAAAAAAGATGTACAGGATGGAACTTAGGTATTGGGATATCCTGTCTATCCCTAATCCTATCCTGTTCATCCTGTCCAGGATCGAAAGAAAAAGCCCGGGGCCGAGGGGCCCCGGGCTCGGATCCGTCCCGCCGCGGGAGCTAGGAGTCCGACAGGCTCCTAGACGTCCCGCCTCTTGTACTCCGTGTGCAGCAGTTCGTGGCTCAGGTGGCCCAGGGGCTTGCCCAGGAACTCCTTGTAGATGGCCGAGATCGACGGGTTCTCGTGGCTCTTGCGGATGGGAAGGCGCTTGTCCTCCTCGTAAACCGCCTTCTGCCGTGTTGCCCGCTTCTTCTGGTCAACCGCCACGGGCTGGCCGCCGCCTCCGATGCAACCGCCGGGGCAGGTCATGACCTCCACGAAGGCGTAGGGGCTCTTGCCCGCGGCGATCTCCTCCAGCACCGCCCGGGCGTTCTTGAGGGTGTGGGCAACGGCGACCTTCAGCTTGGTCCCCTCGAGGTCCAGCTCCGCGCTCTTGATCCCCTCCATGCCCCGGGTCGCCTGCAGCTCCATCACCGGGAAGGGCTTCTTGGTCACCAGCTCGTAGGCGGTGCGCACCGCGGCCTCCATGACGCCGCCGGTGGTCCCGAAGATGGTGGCCGCGCCGGTGGAGGCTCCCAGAGGATCGTCGAAGTCCTCGTCCGGCAGAAGCTCGAAATCGATGCCCGCCCGGCGGATCATCCGCGCCAGCTCCCGGGTGGTCAGGGCGTAGTCCACGTCGAAGAAGGACCCGTAGGTCTTGCCCTTCTCCTTCCACCACTTCCAGGCGTCCCGCATCTCCGGCCGCTTGGCCTCGAACTTCTTGGCCGTGCAGGGCATGATGGAGACCACCGTTATCTTGGAGGGATCCACCCCCGCCTTCTCCGCCCAGTAACTCTTGGCCAGGGACCCGAACATCTGCTGGGGGCTCTTGCAGGTGGACAGGTGGGGCAGGAGGCTGGGGTAGAAGGTCTCGATGAAGGTGATCCAGCCCGGCGAGCAGGAGGTGATCATCGGGAGCTTTCCGCCGTTCGTCAGCCGGGAGATCAGCTCGCTGCCCTCCTCCATGATCGTGAGGTCCGCGGTGAACTGGGTGTCGAATACTTTGTCGAAGCCGAGCCGGCGCAGGGCGGCGGCCATCTTGCCGGTCACCAGGCTCCCGGTCTTCATGCCCAGGGCCTCGCCCAAGGAGGCCCGGATGGCCGGGGCGGTCTGGACCACCACGACCCGATCGGGGTCCGCCAGGGCCGCGAAGATCTCGTCCGTCTCGTCCCGCTCCACCAGGGCACCGGTGGGGCAGACCACCGTGCACTGGCCGCAGGACACGCATTGGGAGTTGGCCAGGGAGCGGTCCATGAAGGAGGACACCCGGGTTCGGATGCCCCGGCCCGCGAAGTCGATGGCCGACACGGTCTGGGTCTCCCGGCAGACCGCCACGCAGCGGCCGCAGAGGATGCACTTGTCGTTGTCCCGCACCAGGGAGTAGCCCGCGTCGTCCAGGCCCGGCTTCTTGCGGGTCCGGGGGAAAGGCAGGCGGCGAACTCCCATCTGGTCCGAGAGGGCCTGTAGCTCGCAGGACCCGTTCCGGGCGCAGGACAGGCAGTCCGCGGGGTGGTTGGCCAGGAGGAGCTCCACGATGGTCCGTCGGCTCTCCTGGACCCGGGGGGAATTCGTCTTGATGACCATGCCGGGGCCCACGTTCTGCACGCAGGACCGGACCAGGCTCTTGGCCCCCTCGACCTCCACCACGCAGACCCCGCAGGAGGCGTTGCTGGACACCTCGGGAAGGTGGCATAGGGTGGGCACCCGGACCCCCGCGGCCGCGCAGGCGTCCAGGATCCGGGTTCCCGCGGGCACGGAAACCCCGCGGCCGTCTATCGTCAGCTGTACCATGTTCTGTTCCATACGCGTCCTCCTTAGCGCCAGGGGCTGCGGGCGTCCGGCCGGACGTCGCAGCGCAGGCAGCGCCGGGCCTCGCTGATCGCCTGGTCGCCGTCGTAGCCGAGGTTGATCTCGATGAAGTTCCCGACGCGCTGGTCCGGGGGCAGGTGCCGGGGCCGGTTCTTCCGGCTTCCCTCCGGCTCCACGGGCACCTCCATGTTGTAGTGGAAGTCCCGGAAGAGGGTGGTGAAGCGGTCCTCCCCGGTCAGGGCCTTGTCCATCTCCCGGGCCACGCGCTTGGCGTCCCCCATGGCCTCCGCCGCGGTGGCGGGACCCGTGACGGCGTCGCCGGTGGCCCAGACGTTGGGCAGGTCGGTCTTGAGGGTGAAGGGGTTCGCCAGGATGCGGCCGTCCTTGGCGGCCTTGATCCCGTCCTTCACGAAGTCCCCGGAATCGACTTTTTCCCCCACCGCCACGATCACGTCGTCGCAGGGGATGTCCTCGAAGTGCCCCGTGGACACCGGGGTCGGCCGCCCGGAGCGGTCGATGGGTCCGGCCTTCATGATCTCGAAGCGGACGGCGCGCACCCTGCCCTTGCCGTCCCCCAGGATCTCCTGGGGAGCCAGCATGAACCGGAAGCGGATGCCCTCCTCCTCGGCGCCCTCGATCTCCGCCCGGTTGGCGGGCATGTCCGCCCGGGTGCGGCGGTATGCCACGACCACGTCCTTGTCCATGCGGTAGAGGGTCCGAGCGGCATCGATGGCCACGTTGCCTCCGCCGATCACCAGGACGCGGCGTCCCGTCTTGGGGGCCTTCTTGGCGGCGTGGAGATCCAGGTACTCGTAGCCCGGGTGCACGCCCTGAAGGTCCTCGCCCGGGATGGCCAGGGCCTTGTCGCCCTCGGCGCCCACGCATACGAGGACGGCGTCGGCCTTCTTGGCCAGGTCGGCCAGGGCGATGTCCCGGCCCACCCGGGTCCGGAACACGAACTTGATCCCCAGCTTGGAGAAGAGCTGGAGCTCGTGGTCCAGCTCGTCCTTGGGCAGGCGGTACGCGGGGATGCCGTAGCGGAGGATGCCCCCCGCCTTCTCCTTGTCCTCGTAGATCGTGACCTCGTGTCCCAGCCGGACCAGGTAGAAGGCCGCCGCCAGACCCGCGGGGCCGGATCCGACGATGGCCACCTTCTTGCCCGTGGGCTTTGCCTTCTCGTCCGCCAGGCGCTTCCAGACCGCCTGTTCCCGGCCCATCTTCCGGACCGTGTCCGCCAGGTAGCGGTGGATCTCGCCCTGCTGGACCGGGTCGTCCAGGGTCTCCCGCCGGCAGCGCATGGAGCAGTGGAAGTGGCAGATGCGGCCGATGGTGCCCGGCAGGGGATTGTCCCGGAGGGTCAGCTCGTACGCCTCCTCCAGCCGGCCTTCCTTGAGGAGGGCCAGATAGCCGGGGATGTTCATGTGCATCGGGCAAGAATTCTCGCAGAGGGCGCAGAAGAGCTGCTCGCAGGTGCCCGCGTCGCAGCGCTTGTCCCGGATGTGCCGCTCGTACTCCTCCCGGAAATACTTGAGGGTCGTGAGCACCGGGTTGGCCGCGGTCTGCCCCAGGCCGCAGAGGGCGGAATCCCGGATGGTCCGGGCCAGGCGCTCCAGTTCGTCCAGGTCCGCGTAGGTGGCCGTGCCCTTGGACACGTCCGTCAGGATGCGGAGCATCTGGGACAGGCCCTCCCGGCAGGGGGCGCACTTGCCGCAGGATTCCGCGGCGGTGAAGGACACGAAGTACCGCGCCACGTCCACCATGCAGTTGTCCTGGTCCATGACCACCATGCCGCCGGAGCCCATGATGGCCCCGATGGAGGCCAGGGACTCGTAGTCGATGGTGGCGTCGAACTTGTCCGCGGGGATGCAGCCGCCGGAGGGCCCGCCGCTCTGGACGGCCCGGATGGCCTTGTTCATGCCGGCGCCGCCGCCCATCCCGTAGACCATCTTCTCCAGCTTGGTGCCCAGGGGCAGCTCCACCAGGCCCGTGTTGTTGACCTTGCCGACCAGGGAGAAGACCTTGGTGCCCGTGCTCTTGGGAAGCCCGATCCCCGCGAACCAGGCCCCGCCCTTGGAGACGATGGCCGGGACGTTGCACCAGGTCTCCACGTTGTTGATGTTCGTGGGCAGACCCTTGAAGCCCTTTTCCGCGGGGAAGGGGGGCCGCGGGACCGGCCGGCCCGCCTTGCCCTCGGCGCTGGAGGTCAGGGCCGTCTCCTCGCCGCAGACGAAGGCCCCGGCGCCCATGACGATCTCCAGGTCGAAGGAGAAGTCCGTGCCCAGGATGTTCTTCCCCAGGAAGCCCAGGGCCCGGGCGTCGTCCAGGGCTTTCCGGAGCCTGTCCACCGCCAGGGGATATTCCGCCCGGACGTAGACGAAGCCCTTGTTCGCGCCCATGGCGTAGGCGCCCAGGATCATGCCCTCCACCAGGGCGTGGGGATCGCTCTCGATCTCGTTGCGGTTCATGTAGGCGCCCGGGTCGCCCTCGTCGGCGTTGCACACGACCCACTTCTCGGGCCCGGGCCGGTCGGCCATCATCTTCCACTTACGGGCCGTGGGGAAGCCCGCCCCGCCCCGGCCGCGCAGGCCCGCCCGGTCCACCTCCAGGATCACGTCCGCGGGCTTCATGGACAGGACCGCCTTGGCCAGGGCTCCGTAGCCCCCGGCTCCCAGGTATTCCTCGACGTCCTCGGGGTCGATGATCCCCGCGTCCCGGAGGACCACCTTTTCCTGCCCCTCGAAGAAGGGGATCTGGTTCCAGGACCGGACCTCGGGAAAGCCTTCGCCGAAGCGGAGCACCGAGGTGCGGAAGTCCCAGGTCTCGATCTTCCCGTCCGCCTTCTTGGCCAGCTTGTCCAGGGCCTTGGGGTCCGAGGCGGCCTCCACGAAGGCCGCGGCGTCCTTGGCGTCCGCCTTGGTGAAGAGGAGCACGGGCTTGCCCGGGACCGCCAGGGTCAGCAGGGGCTCGGCGGCGCAGAAACCGAAGCACCCGACCTTCTTGAGGACCGGGGCCATGCCGTTCTTGCCGGCCGCCTTGGCCGCCGCCTTCTCCAGGGCCGCGAACAGCAGGTCCGCTCCGTTTCCGATGCCGCAGGTGCCCATGCCCACGGAGATGCGGGTCGTCGCGGGCACCAGCTTGGAAAGCCCCCGGGCCTTCGCGGCCTCGAGGTCCGCCATCGATTTGATCGGTTTCATTTACGGACCCCCTTGCGCAGAGTCTCCAGGATGGAAAGGAGGCGCGCCGTGTTCATATGCGAATAGATGACCCCGTCTACGGCCACCACCGGCGCCAGGGCGCACTGCCCGAAGCAGGCGACCGTGCGGACCGTGAACATCCGATCCTCGGTGGTGAAGGAGGGTTCCTCGTCCTCCCGGAACTCCGGGAAGCCCAGACGGTTCGCGGCCTCCAGCAGCAGGGCCAGGGAACCCCGGGTGTGGCAGGCGGTGCCGCGGCATACGACGATGGCGTGCTTGCCTTGGGGTTTCAGGTTGAAGAATGAATAGAAGGTCGCGACCGAGTAGACCCTCGACAGGGGGGTGTCGGTCATGTCCGCGATTTGGCGCAGGGCCTCCTCGCTCAGGTACTTGTGCTCATCCGCCTGCTGGGCTTCCTCCAGGATTCCCAGGAGGGCTCCCGGCCTTCCCGCGTACCGCTGGACGATCCCTTGCAGTCCCGTACGGGGGTCTGACTTGTCCATGACGCCTCCTATAGATGCTTGCCCCGAGGGAAGGATCCGGATGCAGGACAGGTTGCTGAGCGCGACGCTTTCCGAAGCTCGGGGCTCGAACGGGATAATTTTATACCGGTTTCATGGATTTTACAAGAAAAAACTATCTATAAATTTAAATCATGACTATGGTCATTTGATAAAAAAGGGCGCCGACGGTGATGGGAGGGGGCCGGGGCGCGACGACCCGGAAGCCGGGCGGCCTGACGCGGGCGCCTACCGCCCGAAGCGGGCCGCCATACGCAGACCCAGGGCCGCGAGGGCAAGGCCGCCCAGGAGGTTGATCCCGATGTTGGCCAAGCCCCGAAAGACCGCGCCGTCCAGGATCAGCCGCAGGGACTCCAGGGAGAAGGTGGAGAAGGTGGTGAAACCGCCCAGGAAGCCCGTGATGACCGCCAAGCGCCAGGCCCGGGGAAGGATGGACCGGTCCACCAGGCCCGCGGCGAAGCCGATGGCCAGGCAGCCCGCGAGGTTCACGATCAGGGTCCCCCAGGGGAAGGAGGGGCCGATGAGGCGGTTCGCGCCGACCGAGAAGGCATACCGCAGGGCGGACCCGAGGCCCCCGGCGAGCACCACGAGGATTACATCCGGCATGGGGAAACTGTAGAGTCCTCGCGGCCCCTTGTCGACCACTCGGGCAGGATCCCGTTCCCTCGTTCGGCCGGTCGGATCCCGCTTTACTTCCGACTTTCGAGGGTATATCCTCCCATCCATGAAGCTCGTATTCTTAGGTCCCCCCGGGGCCGGCAAGGGCACGGTGGCCGAAAAGGCCCAGAAGGATCTGGCGGTTCCCCACGTGTCCACGGGGGAGATCTTCCGGGCGGCGGTCAAGAACGGGACTCCCCTGGGCCTGCGGGTCAAGGCCGTGATCGAGTCCGGAGCCCTGGTGCCGGACGAGCTCACGATCGAACTGGTCCGGGAGCGGCTGGGGCAGGGGGACGCGAAGTCCGGGTGGATCCTGGACGGCTTCCCCCGCACGATCCCCCAGGCGGACGCCCTGGAGGGCTTCGATCCCCCGGACCGGGTCGTGGACTTCGAGCTGGGGGACCCGGCGATCGTGGAGCGCCTGTCCGGCCGGAGGACCTGCCCCGCCTGCGGGCGCAGCTTCCACGTGAAGTTCATGCCCCCCGCGAAGGCCGGGATCTGCGATTCCTGCGGGGGTACCCTCATCACCCGGGAGGACGACCGGATCGAGGCGATCCAGCGGCGCCTCTCGGCCTACCGGGCCCAGACGGCCCCCCTGATCCAGTACTACCGCGGGAAGGGCCGGCTGCTCACCGTGGACGCCTCCCCGGAGGCGGACGCGGTCTACGCCGCCTTTCTCGGACTTCCGGGGATGAACAAGCGATAGTAAGCCCGGCGGGCGGGGACCTCTCACAATCTTAAGGACACCGGGTACGGATCCCCCCTGCCGGACCGTCGTTCCGCGGTATAATCCCCCTCGAGCGAACCGTCGGGCCGCCCCGGTCGTGTCCGGGCGGCGGGCCCTACCCAATACCACGTTCGAATCGGAGTGAACCATGAGAAAACCATCCTTCCGGTACGGTTTCCGCCGCGCCCTGGCCGGATATGCCGCGGTCGCCGCGGTCCTCTGCGCCCTCTGTCTGCTGGCGTCCTGCGGCGCCGCCGTCCCGACGGCCGAAGTCCCCGCGGATCCCGGCCTCGTGGCGGCCCATTCCGCGGGCACAGTTTCCCGGCACGGGGAGATCCTGGTCGTCCTGGCCCGGAACTACGGCTTCCAGTCCGGGGACTCCCCGGTCCGGAATCCCTTCCGGCTGGATCCGGGGACGGAGGGGACCGCGTACTGGAAGGACGGCTCCACCCTGGCGTTCAAGCCCTCCGCGCCCCTGGCGGCCGGAGGGATCTATACGGTGTCCGTCGACCTGGCCTCCGTGGACGCGGCGGCCCGGGAGCCCTTCTCGTTCCGGATCCGCACCCCTGAACCCGCCCTGACGGTGGAGTTGGGAGACCTCCGGGCCGCCCGGGACGGGACCCTGGAACTCCCCGGGCGCGTCGTGCTCTCCGACGCGGAAGCTTCGGACAAGGTGGAGCGCCTCCTGTCCGCCCGGTTCCGAGGCCTAAAGCCCGGAATCGCCTGGACCCATGGCGGCGCCGTCCACGATTTCACGGTCCGGGGCTTCTCCGCCGCGGACCGCGACGCGGACCTGGAGCTTTCCTGGGACGGGCGCCCCGTGGGCGCCGCGTCCCGGGGAGGGCGCTCGGTACGGGTCCCCGCGGCGGGGTCCTTCGAGGTCACCGGAATCCGGGCGGTGCGGGAGGGGGAGAGCTTCCTGGAAGTCTCCCTGTCCTCCCCCGTGGATCCCGGTCAGGATTTCCGGGGCCGGATCGAGGTGGAAGGCATCCCGGACCTGCGGTTCTCGGCCGCGGGAGGGATCGTCCGGGTCTACGCCTCCGCGGCCTGGCCCGAGGAGGCCCGGGTCCGGATCGGGGAGGGGCTCCGTGATTCCGAGGGCCGCTCCCTGGCGGTGCCCGTGCAGGCGACGGTGCCGGTCTCCTGGGAGAAGCCCGCGGTCCGCTTCGCCACGGCGGGAGTGGTCCTGCCCACGAGCGAGGGGCTCACCCTGCCCATCGAAACCCGCAACCTGGCGGGGGTGGTGGTCGAGGTGTTCCGGATCCCCGGGGACAACATGCTCCAGTTCCTCCAGGTGAACAAACTGGACGGGGACGACGAATTGTACCGGACCGGGGAGGTGGTCTGGCGGAAGGCCTTCGACCTGCCCTGGAGCGACACGCGGCGCAACCAGTGGACGGCGGCGGGGCTGGACCTCGGCCCCCTCCTGGCCAAGTACAAGGACGGGATGTACCGCATCCGCCTCACCTTCCTGCGGGACCAGGTGCGGTACGTCTGCAGGACCGAGCACGACTTCAAGGACCTGGCCTTCCCGACCCTGGAAACCCTGGACCGGCATTGGGACGGGGACTGGGAGGCCCGGTACAAGTTCCGGGACGACCCCTGCCATCCCGCCTTCTACGAGCGCAATTCGACATACAGGAACGTCCTGATATCGGACCTGGCCCTGGGGGCCAAGCGGGACGCGGACGGCCGGACCGGGATCTTCGCCGTGGACCTCCGCAGCGCCCGGCCGGTCCCGGACCTGGAGGTGATCCTCTATAACTTCCAGCGCCGGGAGCTGGCCCGGGGCCGGACGGACAAGGAGGGCTTCGCCACCTTCCCGGCCTCCCGGGAGGCTTTTTCCGCCGTCGCCTTCCGCTCCGGCCAGGCGGCCTACCTCAAGCTGGACCCCGGCTCGGCCCTGGCGGTCAGCCATTTCGACGCCGGCGGGACGGCCTCGGAGTCCGGGGTCAAGGGCTTCCTCTACGGCGAGCGCGGGGTCTGGCGCCCCGGCGACGAGATGCACCTGACCTTCCTCCTCCTGGACCGCCTCAAGACCCTTCCCGCGGGCCACCCGGTCCGCTTCGAGCTGGAGAACCCGATGGGCAAGACGGTCCAGACCTCGGTACTCTCCGAGGGGACCGACGGGTTCTACCCCTTCAAGGCCCGGACCGCCGAGGATGCCCCCACCGGGACCTACCTGGCCCGGGTGACCGTGGGGGACCGGATCTTCACCCGGAACGTCAAGGTGGAGACCATCGTCCCGAACCGCCTCAAGATCGAGTTCGACTTCGGAGGGGGAGCCTACCTGGGCGACGGGGAGGCCCGGTTCTCCCTGAAATCCCAGTGGCTCCACGGCGCACCCGCGCCGGGCTTGAAGGCGGACGTGTCCGTGGCCTTCTCCCCGGCCCCCACGACCTTCCCGGGCTTCGGGGACTACGTCTTCGAGGACCCCACCCGCCGCCTGGCCACGGAGCGGCAGACGATCTTCGACGGCCGCCTGGACACCGAGGGGGCCGTGTCCTTCAGTTCGGCCTTCGACGCCGCGGGCAGCGCCCCGGGGGCGGCGACCGCCCAGTTCGCTGTCCGGGTCTTCGAGCCCAACGGCTTCTTCTCCAGCGAGCAGTTCACCGTGCCCTACCACCCCTACGCACGGTACGTCGGGGTCCGCCTGGACACCCGGTGGGGCACGGTCAAGGCCGACCAGGACCAGACGGTCAAGCTGGCCCTGGTGGACCGGGACGGAAAACCCGTTTCCGCCCAGAACCTGGAGGTGGGCATCCACCGGATCCGGGAGAACTGGTGGTGGGAGGGCGGCGAGGATTCCCTGCCCGAATACGCCCGGAGCATCTTCGAGCGCTCGGTCCTGAAGGGCCAGGCGACCGTCCGGGACGGCCGGGGATCCTGGACCTTCAAGGTCAATCAATCCGATTCCTGGGGCATCTACCTGATCCGGGTCCGGGACCCGGTCTCGGGCCACTCGGCCAGCCAGGTCTTCTGGGTCAGCCGCTACGACTGGTACGGCCGGCCCGGGGAGAAAGCCGCGCCCTCGAATTTGGCCCTGACGGCCTCCCAGGAGCGGTATGTCCCGGGACAGAAGGTGCGGGTCTCTTTCCCCTCCAACTCCAAGGGTAGGGCCCTGGTGACCGTGGAGCGCTCCGGCCGGGTCCTTTCCCAGAAGTGGCAGGACTGCGCGGAGGGCACGACCACCGTCGAGTTCACCGCCTCCGCCGAGATGAGCCCCAACGCCTACCTGCACGTCGACTTCGTCCAGCCCCACGCGGGGCGGGGGAACGACCTGCCGATCCGCCTCTACGGGATCCTTCCGATCCTGGTGGACGACCCCGCCACGGCCTTGGCTCCCCGGATCGAGGCGCCCGAGAGCTTCGAGCCAAACAAGCCCGCATCCTTCCGGGTGCGGGAAGCCTCCGGGAAGCCCATGACCGTGACCGTGGCCGTCGTGGACGAGGGTCTCCTGGGGATCACCCGGTACAAGACTCCGAACCCCCGGGACGAGTTCTACAAGAAGGAAGCCTCGGCCCTCCGGGCCTGGGACATCTTCGATTTCGTCACCGGCGCCTACTCGGGCAAGCTGGAAACCCTCCTGGCCGTGGGCGGCGGCGACGGCGGCGAGCTGGAGGGGGGCCGTAAGCCCTCCCGGTTCCCGCCGGTGGTGCGGTACTTCGGCCCCGTGACCCTGAAGGCCGGGGAGACCCGGACCTTCACCACGGACCTGGGACCCTACGTGGGGGCGGTCCGCGTCATGGCCGTGGCCGGCCGTTCCGACGGGGCTTACGGGGTCGCTGAAGTCCCGGTGCCCGTCAAGGCCCCCCTCATGGTCCAGGCCACCCTCCCCCGGGTCCTCTCCCTGGAGGAGTGGACCTCGGTCCCCGCGGCGGTCTTCTCCAGCCTCGGGCCCGGAGCCTCCGTCACGGTGCGGATTTCCGCGTCCGGGGCGGCGGAGGTGGAGGGCGAGGCGGCCCGGACCATCGTCTTCGACCGGGACGGGGAGCGCAACACCGAGTTCCGCGTCCGGGCCCTCTCGGTGCCCGGGACCGCCCGGATCGTCGTGACCGCCGAGGGAGGCGGCAAGCGGTCCGAGCACGCCGTGGACCTCCCGATCCGCCCCGCGGGCGCCAAGGCCGCGGCGGACTGGGAGGCCCAGGCTTCCCCCGGCGGCGTAGCCGAGCTTTCCCTGGCCTACCCGGGCATGCCGGGCACCCACAAGGTCTGGCTCGAGCTATCCCCCCTGGAGCCCATCCAGCTCACCCGGCGTGTGAACTACCTCATCGGGTATCCCCACGGCTACGCGGAGCAGACGATCTCAAAGGCCTTCCCCCAGATCCTCCTGCCCGAGGCGGCCAACCTGTCCGAGTGGGAGCTGGAAGACGTGCGAACCAACGTGCGCGCCGCCATCGCCAAGCTTTCCGACTATCAGGCTCCCTCGGGAGGCCTGGCCCTCTGGCCCGGGAGCGGGCGGGAGGACGACTGGGTCTCGGTCTACGCGGCCCACTTCCTCCTGACCGCCCGGGCCGCGGGCTACGAAGTGCCCGCGGGGCTCGTCGAGCCCCTCTGGAAGCACCTGGACGCCCGGGCCGTGGCCTGGGGCTCCCAGTACCGGTGGGCCAAGGCGACTCAGGCCTACCGTCTCCTGGTCCTGGCCCGGGCGGGCAAGCCCAACCCCGCGGCCATGAACCGTCTGCGGGACGCGGGGAACCTCCCGACCCAGGCCCTCTGGCAGCTGGCCGCGGCCTACGCCCTTTCGGGCCAGAGGGGGACCGCCGCGGACCTCGTGAAGGGGCTGGACCCCCGGATCGAGGCGGCCCGGTCCCTGGAGGAGGACTATTACTATTACGTCTACGGCTCCGACTTCCGGGACGCCGCGGTCATCCTGGACGCCCTGAACGCCCTGGGGGACGAGGCCCGGGCCGCGGGGCTCTACCGGGACATCGCCAAGCGGATGAACTCCGCCTACTGGTTCAGCACCCAGGAGACGGCTTTCGCCCTCCTGGCCGCCTTGCCGTATTCCCGGCGGATCGCCGGGGCCGGAGCCTCCGCGGCCCGCTGGTCCTACAACGGATCCCCGGAAGCCCGGATCGCCTTGACCAAGCCGGTCACCCGGGTGGCCCTGCCCGCGGGCACGGAAGCGGGCGGCCGCCTCACGGTCCGCGCCGAGGGAGGGGCCCCGGTGTACGTCCGGGTCCTGGCGGAGGGGGAGGCCCGGGCCGGCGAGGAGGCCCCCGAGGCCCGGGGACTCTCGGTGCTCACGGTCTACAAGGACATGGAGGGCCGGACCCTGGATCCCGAAGCCGCCCCGCCCCTGTCGGACCTGGTGGTGGAGACGACGGTGCGGAACCTCACCCGCAGGACCGTCCGCAACGTGGCCCTGACCCAGAAGCTACCCTCGGGCTGGGAGATCCGGAACTTCCGGGTCGGCTCGGAGGAGCGGGAGACCTGGGACGAGGGCTACGGGCAGGGCTCCGGCCGGCCCTGGTGGTACCCCCGCCGGGACTACACCTACCAGGACGTCCGGGACGACCGGGTCTTCACCTACCTGGACCTCGGGCCCGGCAAGGAAGCGGTGGTGCGGGTCTTCGCCAACAAGACCTACGACGGCCGCTTCTACCGGCCCGGGGCCTTCGCGGAGGCCATGTACGACCCCGAGTACCGCGCGCTGGAGCGGGGGGCCTGGATGCGGTCCTGGGAGGAAGCCTCCTCGGGGGCCCGGAACAAGCCCACCGTGAACAGCACCCTGAGATCCAAGTGAGCCGGAGGGAGTCCGCCCCCGTGGCCGCGGGGGCGGTCCTCCTGGCCGCCCTGGTCCTGCTGGTCCCCGGGCCGCCGAGGTTTCCCGGGGGGTATTCCACGGTCCTCTACGACCGGAACGGCCTGCTCCTGGGGGCCGCGGCCGCGCCGGACGGGCAGTGGCGCTTCCCCCCGGCCCCGGACCTGCCGGACCGCTACGTCCGGGCCCTGGTCGCCTTCGAGGACCGCCGCTTCTTCGGGCACGCCGGCTTCGATCCCCGGGCCCTGGCCCGGGCCCTGGTCTCCAACCTGGCCGCGGGCCGGATCGTGTCCGGCGGCTCCACCCTCAGCATGCAAGCCGCCCGGATGGCCCGGGGGAACCGTCCCCGGAACCTGGGGCAGAAGGCCCTGGAGCTGTTGTACGCCCTTCGTCTGGAAGCCTTCCGGGGCAAGCGGGGGATCCTGGCCCTCTACGCGGCCCACGCCCCCTTCGGAGGCAACGTGGTGGGCCTGGCCGCGGCCAGCTGGCGCTACTTCGGACGGCCCCCGGAAGATCTCACCTGGGCGGAGGCGGCGGTCCTGGCGGTCCTGCCCAACTCCCCCGCCCTGGTCCACCCCGGGGCGGACCGGGACCGGCTCCGGGAAAAGCGGGACGCCCTCCTTATGAGGCTGGCCGAGCGGGGCGAGCTCGGGCCCGAGGACCTGGCGGCCGCCCGGGCGGAGCCCATCCCGGACCGTCCCGAGCCCCTGCCCCGGAAGGCCCCCCATCTCCTTTCCCGGGCGGTACGGGACGGCCTGGCCGGGACCCGGGTGGACAGCACCCTGGACGGGGGGCTCCAGGACCTCGTGGCCCGGACCGCGGCCCGGCACGGGGCGCGGCTGGCGTCCCGGGGGATCCGGAACGCCGCGGTGATCGTGGCGGAGATCGAGAGCGGGGAGATCTTGGCCTACCTGGGGAACCTGGACGGTCCGGAGGGCGGGGAGGACCGGGAGGCGGCCCGCTGGGTGGACTGCGCCGCCGCTCCCCGCAGCACCGGGAGCATCCTGAAGCCCTTCCTCTACGCGGCCCTCCTGGACGGGGGGGATCTGAGCCCGACGACCCTGGTGCCCGACCTGCCCACCAGCTTCGGGTCCTTCTCCCCGGAGAACAACACCCGGACCTATTCCGGGGCGGTTCCCGCGGAGCGGGCCCTGGCCCACTCCCTGAACGTCCCCTTCGTGCGCCTCCTCCGGACCTACGGGGTGGACGCCTTCCTGGCCCTCCTCAAGGGCTACGGGTTCTCCGAGCTGGGCAGGACCGCGGGGGCCTACGGCCTGACCCTGGTCCTGGGCGGGGCCGAGGCCACCCTGTGGGACTCCGCCTCGGCCTACGCGGACCTGGCCCGGTCCGCCCGGGGACTGGAAGGCGTTCCGGCTTTCGCCTACAGCCGGACTCCTCCGGCGCCGCGGGGCTCCGGCTCCGTCCCCGCCTCCCCCGGGGCGGCCTACCTGACACTGCGAGCCCTCCTGGAGGTCGGACGCCCCGCGGAGGAGTCGGCCTGGAAGGACTGGGCCGAGGGCCGGCGCATCGCCTGGAAGACCGGAACCAGCCAGGGCTTCCGGGACGCCTGGGCCCTGGGGGTCACCTCCGAGCACCTGGTGGCGGTCTGGGTCGGGAACGCGACGGGGGAGGGGAGGCCCGAGCTCCGGGGCTCCGAGGCCGCGGCCCCCCTGTTGTTCGACGTCTTCGAGCTTTTACCCCGGGACCCCTGGATCGACCCTCCGCCGGACGCCCTGCGCCGGGAGACGGTCTGCGCGGACTCCGGCTACCTGGCGGGCCCCGACTGCGCCCGGACCCTCCGGATCGACCTGCCCTCGGGGGCCCCTCCTCCGGATCCCTGTCCCTACTGCCGGACGATCCACCTGACCGCGGACGGCGCGTTCCGGGCGACCGCGGACTGCGTGCCCCTGGACCGCCTGGTCTCCCGGAAGGTCTTCGTCCTCCCCCCCGCCCTGGAGTGGTACTTCCGGGCCGGACACCCGGCCTACCGGCCCCTGCCGCCCGTCCTGCCGGGCTGCGGGACCGTGGAGGACATCCCCGTCACGGTCCTGGTCCCCGAGGAGGGCGCCCGGCTCTTCATCCCCGTGGAGCTGGACGGGACTCCCGGCCGCGCCGTATTCCGGGCGGTGCACCGGGATCCCCGGGCCCGGCTCTTCTGGCACCTGGACGGAGACTACCTGGGGGAAACCACAGGCCCCGAGCACAGGCTGGAGGTACGCCCGGCCCGGGGACGGAGCGTCCTGACCGTGGTGGACCAGGAGGGCCGGACCTCGACCCGCCGCTTCGAGGTCCTGAGCGAACGGGAAGGCTCCTAAGCTCCGCCGATTCCGGATATACTCAGGCCCATGAAAGCCTTCCCGCCCCGGACCCGCCGGTCCGCCTTCGCCGTCCTCTGGGCTCTGTCCCTCCTGCGACTTGCCGCCCAGGACGCTTCCTGGCTCGGCTTCTGGGAGGGGGAGTTCCGGACCGCCCAGGGGGATTTTCCGGCCCGGCTGGAGATCTTTTCCGGGGGCGCCCTCCTGGACCTGCCCGAACAGGGGGCCTTCGGCTGGCCCGTCCGGACCCTGAAGGCCGAGGGCTCCGATCTCTACCTTTCCGTGGAACTGGGGATGGAACCCCTGGAACTCGCGGGTCCCCGGGAGGGGGAGGTCGTCGCGGGAACCCTCATCCAGGGGGGGCGGTCCGGGCGTTTCCAGCTGCGCCGGGCGCCGGACGCCCGGGACCGGGACGGGGAGCGGTCTTTCGACACCGGCCGGGGGGTCCTTCCGGGCACCCTGCGCCTTCCCCCCGGCGCGGCCGGCCCCCTAACCCTGGCGATCCTCCTGCCCGATTCGGGTACCGCCGACCGGGACGGCAACAACTGGCAGGTCCCCGGCCGCAACGACTCCCTCCGGATGCTCGCGGAGTCCCTGGCCGAAGCCGGCATCGCCAGCTACCGGTACGACAGGCGCGGGGCCGGAAAGGCCTACCGCCTGGGGGAGGACGAGGCCGGGCTCGTATTCGAGGACCATGTGCGGGACGCGGCCGCCTGCCTCCGCTCCTTCGAAGGCGACCCGCGCTTCGGCAGGGTCCTCGTCTTCGGCCTGGGGGACGGGGCCCTGGTCGGGGCGGCGGCCCTCCGGGAGGCGAAGGCGGATGCCCTGGCCGCCCTGGGGGTCTCGGGCCGGAGCCTCCGGGACATAATCCTGGAAGCCGCCCTGCGGGCCCCCGAGGAGTACAGGGCCGAGATCGTGCGGGTCCTGGGGGAGCTGGACGCGGGGCGCTTCGTGGACGCGGTCAGCCCCTTCCTGGAAAACCTCTTCCGCAGGAGCTTCCAGCCCTACCTGGCCTCCTGGCTGCGCTACGACCTGGGGACGGAGCTCGCCCGGCTGTCCGCCGCGGGCCTGCCCATCCTGCTCATGCAGGGGGACCTGGACCTCCAGGTCACCATGGAGGAGTTCGATCGACTGCGCCTGTCCGTGCCGGACGCGGAAGCGGTGCTGCTCCCGGATACCAACCATATCCTCAAACTCGTGGGCAACGAGGTGGAGGAGAACTACGAGTCCTTCTCGGATCCCTCGTATCCCCTGTCCCCGGGGGTGGTTCCGGCCCTGGCCGATTTCTTGGAGAGGGTTCCCGCCCGGCCTGAGTGATCCCCGCCGGGGTCCGGACTCCGACCGGGCGGGACCCCGCCGTCACGAACCCTGGGAACTCTCGGGCAACGCGGCCTTCAAGGCCCGGAACAGCGAGGACAGGTCCAGGGGAAACCCGGAGGCCTTGATCAGGGTTCCCTCCGCGGTCCAGACCGTGCGCTCCAGGGCGGCGGCCGCTTCCGTCCCCGTACCGTGGACGACCCGGATGAAGGCCAGGTGGGCCAGACGGCATATGGGGGCGTAGACCCGGGCGTCCCGCTCGGATTCGAAGGCGAAGATCCAGGTTCCGGAGTACCCGGTTACGGCTTCGCCGGGGTTCAGGGACAGGAGCATGCCCCGGGCGGGCACCCGGGGAGCTCCGGCTCCGAGGATGCGTTCCGCCGTTTCCCCGGGTCGGGGGATCCACAGGGCGCCCGGAGCCTCCCAGTACGGCCGGAGATCCCCCGGGACGGGATGCGGGCCGGGCACGGCCAGCCGGTCCAGGAGGGGCTCCAGGTCCGAGGTGGAGGCGGCCAGGACCTGCCGGCCCGCGAAGGCGATGCGGAGCTTTCCGTCCCGCCGGACCAGGGTCCGGCCTTCCTTCCTCCACTCCCGGGAGAGCCGGAGCCGGAAGGCCGCGGCGCCGGCGGGGTAGGTGCCCTCGGCGATCCCGAAGACTTCCGAAGTCTCCGGGGCTCCCGGGCCCGCACCGGAGCCGCCCGAATCGTTCCGCGGAAGGACCAGCGCCGCCGTGACCCGGTCCGTACGGGCCAGGAAGGGCCGGACCGCCCTGAGGTCCGCCGGCGCCAGGAGGGCCCCGGCGGCCTCTTCGAGGAGAGGGCGGTCCGCGCGGAGATAGACCGAGGCTTCACGGGGCAGTCCGGCGGAGGGGTCCGCCTCCTGGGCGACGGGTATCCGGGTCGCGCAGGAGGCCAGGACCAGTGTCGCCGTCAGGACCAAGGCGGGTGCCCCGTTTCGGCGGGTGGGGCGCGTTCGGGTGGGGCGCATCCCGCCCAGTATGCCGCAATCCCGTCCGGACCGGCAAGCGGAGTCCTGCGGTTGACAAGCTCGGATCAATCGGTAAATATTTAATTAGTTTCGGTAAGAAACGCTGGAAAGTTTCTATCCAGAGAAACAAAGGGAGGATCCTGTGAAAAAGTTGTTCTCGGTATTCGTGTTGGTCGCCTTCGCCGCTGCCCTGATCGCGGCCCAGACCCCGGTCAACCTGTACGGCCGGGCGGCCCAGGGCGCCAAGGGCGTCGTCGCGGCCGCCAAGCCCGAGGCGTCCCAGGTGGGCATCGACATCCTCAAGAAGGGCGGGAACGCCGTGGACGCGGCCATCGCCACCGCCTTCGCCCTGGGTGTCCTGGAACCCAACGCCTCCGGTATCGGCGGCGGCGGATTCATGGTCATCAAGATGGCGAACATGAAGGAAGCCGTGGTGATCGATTTCCGGGAGACCGCCCCCGCGGCGGCCAAACCGGACATGTTCAAGTTCGGGGAGGACGGCAAGGTCATCGACAACGCCAGCGTCGTGGGCGGCCTGTCCGTCGGAGTTCCCGGCGAGGTCGCAGGACTTTTGTACGCCCTGGAGAACTACGGTTCCAAGAAGATGAACCGGGAGAAGGTCCTGGCCCCCGCCGTCGAGTGGGCGGAGAAGGGCATTCCCGTTACCGTCAACCTGGCCTCGATCATCCAGTCCGAGTTGGGCAAGATCAACAAGTACCCCGCCACGGCCAAGATCTACACCAAGGACGGACTCCCTTACGAGCTCGGGGAGACCATCAAGAATCCGGACCTGGCCGCCACCCTCCGGGCCATCGCCAAGGACGGGAAGGACGCGATCTACAAGGGCGAGATGGCCGAGCGGATCGCCAAGGCCGCCCGGGACGCGGGCGGCATCCTGACCGCGGCGGACCTGGCCAACTACCAGGTGAAGATCCGCAAGCCCGTCACGGGCACCTACCGCGGATACACGATCGTCTCCGTGCCCCCCGCCAGCTCCGGCGGAACCCACGTGATCCAGATCCTCAACATCCTGGAGAACATGGACATCGCCAAGATGGGGCCCGGCACCCCCGCCACCACCCACGCGTGGATCGAAGCCCTGCGCCTGGCTTTCGCGGACCGCGGCAAGTACATGGCCGACGCCGACTTCGTGAAGGTGCCCCTCAAGGGCCTGGCGAACAAGGACTACGCAAAGGTCCTGGCCGCCAAGATCGACATGGCCAAGGCCATGGGCTCCGCCACCGCCGATGATCCGACCAAGTTCGAGAGCGGCTCCACCACCCACTTCTCCGTCATGGACAAGGACGGGAACATGGTGGCGGTCACCAAGAGCATCAACTACTTCTTCGGCTCCGGCGTGACGGTCCCCGGCACGGGATTCATCCTGAACGACCACATGGACGACTTCGCCCTGAAGCCCGGCCACGTCCAGTCCGTGGAGCCCGGAAAGCGGCCCCTGTCCTCCATGACCCCCACCCTGGTCCTGGACCCCGACGGTCAGCCCTTCATGACCGTGGGCTCCCCCGGAGCCACCCGGATCATCGCGGCGGTGGCCCAGGTCATCTCCAACGTGATCGACCACAGGATGTCCGTCCAGGATTCCATCATGGCCCCCCGGGTCTTCGCCATGGCCTCCGGCCAGGTCCAGCTCGAGGGACGGGCTTCCATCAACACCCTCAAGGGCCTCGAGGCCCTGGGGCATAACGTGAACGTCCGGGCCGACTGGGACGCCTACTTCGGCGGCGTGCACGCGGTGCTCTTCGACCGCAAGGCCAAGGTCCTCTACGGCGGCGCCGACCCCCGGCGGGACGGCCAGGCCGCGGCGTTCTGATCCATACGCGGCGGACGACCCGGCGTACCCCGCCGGGCCCGCCTCCGCCGCTTCGCAACGGCCGCCGGACCTTCCCCCGGGGAGGAACCGGCGGCCCGTCCGCTTCCAGGAGTTTCTATGCGTCGTGCAATCCTCAGCGTATTCGTCCTTTTGGCCGCCGCGGCGGCCCTGTCCGCCCAGGCTCCCGCGGCCTTCGCGGAAAAGCCCGCCCTCCTGACCTCCGTCGGCCAAAGCGCCGACATCGAGATGGTCAAGGTCCTCCTTTCCCGCGGGAAGGTGGACCACACCGCGGATCCCCTGGTCACCGCCGCCAAGCTCCCCGGGGGCGCCAAGACCCTGGTCCTGGCCGTGGGCGGCAGCTCCAAGGGCCTGGGAGCCGCGGGCATCAGCACCGAGGCGGAGATCGACCGGGCCAAGGCCCTGATCAAGCGGGCCCGGGAGCTCGGCATGAAGATCATCGCGATCCACGTGGGCGGCGAGGCCCGGCGGGGCACCCTCTCGGACGCCTTCATCAGCCTCTGCGTCCCGGTCTCGGACTACGCCATCGTGGTGGAGGACGCGGACAAGGACGGCCTCTTTACCAAGCTCGCCTCCCAGGCCAAGATTCCCCTGGTCAAGGTGGACAAGATCACCGCCGCGGGGGTGCCCCTGGCCGCCGCGTTCAAGTAGGGGGACGCCGTGCCCTTCGAACTGGTCATATTCCTAGCCATGGTCGGGGTCTTCGCGGCGGGCTGTTTCGCCGCGAAGCTCCCGGTCTCCCTGTCCATGCTCCTGGCCGCCTGCGCGGGCCTCCTGGTCTCCGGGAACGGCCTGCCCGTCCGCCACCTGGTGGAGGGGACCTTCGGGTACGTGGACACCATCCTGGTCATCGCCACGGCCATGGTCTTCATGCGGACCGTCCAGGAATCCGGGGCCCTGGAAGCCCTGAACGCCGTGATCCTCCGGCGCTTCCGGACCGTCCCGGCCCTCCTCCTGCCCCTGCTCATGCTGGTGGCCATGTTCCCGGGGATGATCACGGGCAGTTCCAGCGCCTCGGTCCTGACCGCGGGGGCCGTGGTCGCCCCGGTCCTGATCCTCCTGGGTCTGCCCGCCCCCGTGACGGGGGCCTTCATAGCCATGGCGGGCATCCTGGGGATGATCGCTCCCCCGGTGAACATCCCCGCCATGATCATAGGCGGGGGCATCGACATGCCCTACGTGGGCTTCGAGGTTCCCCTGGCCCTCCTGACCTTCCCCTTGGCCGTCCTGTTCTCCCTCTGGTTCGGGCTTCCCCACGTCAAGGTCGTGGAGTGGGAGGTCCTGGCCGCCAAGCTGGACCTGGAGACGTACAAGAAATACGGCATCCGCCTCTTCCTGCCCATCCTGGTCGTCGCCGTCCTGATGGTCCTGGGAAAGACCCTGCCGCAGGTCTTCGGAATGGGGCTTCCCGTGGTCTTCCTGATCGGAGCCGCCCTGGGGCTCGTGGTCGGAAAGCGCTTCAACATCCTTTCGGCCTCCAAGGCCGCGGTAAACGACGCCCTGCCGGTCCTGGGCATCCTGGCCGGCGTGGGGATGTTCATCCAGGTGATGACCCTGACCGGGGTCCGGGGTTTCGTGGTGGTCAGCGCCCTCTCGGTGCCCCCGGCCCTGCTCTACGCGGCCATCGCCGTGTCCATACCCCTCTTCGGGGCGGTATCGGCCTTCGGAGCCTCCAGCGTCCTGGGGGTTCCCTTCCTCCTGGCCCTCCTGGGCCGGGATCAGATCGTGACCGCCGCGGCCCTCTCCCTCATCGCCTCCCTGGGGGACTTCATGCCCCCCACGGCCCTGTCCGCCATCTTCGCGGCCCAGGTGGTGGGGGAATCGAAGTATTCCCGGGTCCTGGTCAAGCTGGTCGTCCCCTCCCTGGTCATCATCGGCTGGGCGCTGGCGTTCATCGTGTTCTCCAAGCAGATCCGGGCTCTCTACTGACGACAGGAGCGAAGAGATGACATACCTGTACCTGGCGATCGCGGCATCCGTCCTGGGACTGACCGCGTGGAACCTCTGGACCGAGAAGGACTGGCGGAAGCAGGCCACCGCGGCCATGGTCGCGATTCCCCTCCTGCTCCGGGTCCTCCTGATTAAGTAGGGGAATGCCGTGAAACGACACCATGCGACCGCCCTCGCGGTCACCCTCCTGGCTTTGGCCGCCGCCGCGGCCGCCTCGATCCGCTTCCTGGACCACCGTAAGCCCGAGCCCATCGTCCGGGGTCCGGGCGTCACCGAGGTCCGCATGCTCTCCGAATGGCTGCCGGACCTGGCCGGCTCTCCCGGGGACACGGAGGTCTACGTGTTCCGGGGAGCCTCTCCGGGTTCCTCCATGCTCGTCCTGGGGGGCACCCACCCGAACGAGCCCTCCTCCTTCCTGTCCGCGGTCCTGCTCATCGAGAACGCCTTGGTTTCGGCGGGGACCCTGTACGTGATCCCCCGGGCCAACGCCTCGGGGTTCACCCACAACGACCCCCAGGAGGGGGCTCCCGAGAGGTACTCCGTCGCCCTGCCCGGCGGGTCCGTGCGGACCTTCCGGTACGGGTCCCGGGCCACGAACCCCGTGCACCAGTGGCCGGACCCGGACGTCTACGTCCATGCCGCCAGCGGCCAGACCCTCTCGGGCAACGAGACCCGGAACCTGAACCGAGGTTACCCGGGCCGGGCGGACGGGACCCTGACCGAGCGGGTCTGCCTGGGCATCGCGAACCTGATCCGGGCGGAGAAGATCGACATCAGCGTGGACCTCCACGAGGCCTCCCCGGAGTACCCGGTGATCAACGCCATCGTGGCCCACGAGCGGGCCATGCCCCTGGCCTCCCAGGTCGTCCTGGGCCTGGAGTTCCTGGACATCAAGATCGGCCTGGAGCCCTCTCCGAAGAACCTGCGGGGCCTGACCCACCGGGAACTGGGGGACGCCACGGATACCCTGGCGGTCCTGATGGAGACCGCGAACCCCTCCCAGGGACGGCTCCGGGGCCGGACGGACGAGGCCCTGGTCCTGAAAGGCCGGGACCCCTACTACGTGAAGGCCCAGGCCCTGGGCAGGCTCTACGTGCCCTTCGACGAGAACGGCCACCCCATCGAGGAGCGGGTGGGGCGGCACCTGTCCGGCATTTCCGAGTTCGCCTTCGCCCTTTCCTCGGAGCGGCCGGACCGGCCCCTGGAGTTCGCCGGTGTGCCGGAATACGGGGCCCTGCTCGAGAAGGGCCTGGGCGCGTTCCTGAAACCTCTGCCGTGAACTTCCCGTGCTTCCGGCGCGGCCCGGGCGCCGCCCGGCCGCCGGGGCCGGCCCGGGCGGCCGTCGCGGCCGCGGCCTGCGCAGTCCTCGGCTCCTGCGCCGTCCTGTCCCCGGTCCGCCTGGAGAGCGGGGTCGTAGGGCCGACCCTCCTGGTGGTCGCGGGGATCCACGGGGACGAGCCCTCCGGTGTCCGGGCGGCCCGGGCCCTGGCGGACCGGGGACCCGCCCTCCGGGGCCGGCTCCTCGTCCTGCCGGAGGCCGATCCGGCGGCATTGGAAGCGGAAACCCGGACGGCCCCGGGGGCCGGGGACCTCAACCGGGCCTTCCCGGGCCGGCGCCTCGGAGCTCCCGCGGAGCGTCTCGCGTTCGAACTCTTCCGTCTGATCCGGAACGCCCGGCCCGACCTGGTCCTGGACCTCCACGAGAGCGACGGGACCTGGACGGAGGGTCCCGGCCCCTTCCTGGTTGTGCCGGCCCTGCCGCGCGCGGCGGAGCTCGCCTTGGCCATGCTGGACCGGCCCGGGATGGAGGAGTTTTCGTACACCGGGGGTCCCCCCGGGGGCAGCCTGGCCGCGGAGACTTCCCGGCTCCTGGATGTACCCGCCCTGATCGTGGAGATACCCGACACGGTGCCCGCCGCCCGGCGGATGGAGCTTCACCGGGCAGCCGTGGAGGCGGCCATGGCCGTGCTGGGCATGTTGGATACGGGAGAGGAAGGCCGGATCAAGCCATGCCGTTAGGCATGGCGGCCCTGCCGTTAGGCATGGCGGCCCTGCCGTTAGAAGTTGGCCAGGGCGGCCTTCGCCGCCCTGCGGTGCTCCCCCGCGGCCTCGTGCCAGCGGTACAAGTCCGATTCGAAGAATCCCGGGCCGGCGCGGACGGTCCGGACTCCGGAGCCCAGGCGCCGCTCGGCCTGGCTCTTCAGCCACAGGAGCTTGTCGTAGCCCCGGGAGCCCTCTCCCCGGTCCCAGCCGTCCAGGACGCCGGCCTCCCGGGCCCAGGCGCCCTTCTCGTACTTGGGCAGGTCCCCGTCCACGATGAAGGCCGCCTCCACCCCCTCCCGGTCCCCCGGGGAACGCAGGAGGCCTTCCAGCTTGGGCAGGAGGAGATCCTCGTCCCCGAAGGGCTTGCGCAGCCAGGTCCGCAGGTAGCGGAAGATCTTCCGCGCCGCCTCCAGGAAGCGGGCCGCGTTGTCGATCCGGTAGAGTTCCGGCAGGAGCCGAGGGTCCGCCCAGAGACGGGACGGGTTGTCCGGGTTGGTCAGGGCCTGGAGGTGCCCCACCGGGGGCAGGGCGCCGGAGCCGTCAAGGGCGTTGAAGTCCTCCCACCGGGCCGTGAAATTCTGGTGGGCCCACCCGTCCGCGAAGGAGTGCAGGGCGATGCCGATCCGGTACGGATCGCCGGTCTTCAGGGCTTCCACCAGGAGCTCCCGGGCGACCCCTCCGTTCGGGGTGACCGCCCCGGGGTTCCGGGCCCCGTCCCTTCGCTTCCGGCCCGCCTCCTCGGGGTCCCCGGGAAGGAAATGGAAAGGAAGGTAGACCTCCGAGAGGATCGACTCGTCCCAGAAGAGGTAGTCCTGGGTAACCCGGAGGTCGTAGGGTACCCCGCCGGTCTCGACGCGCAGGGGCCGCACAGCCTCGTCCACGAACTGGGAGGAACGGGCGATAGTCTCGGCCTCGGGCTCCGGCACGCCGGCCTCCCGGGCCAGCCAGCGGACGGCGTAGTAGTGGAAGAGGTAGTTCATCGAGGGGAGTATGGCCCGTCGGGGCGGGACGGGCAAGGTGTTCGTACGGGGCGGAGTCGCGAGCCGGGCGCCGCGAGTCCGGGTGGGCCGCGCCCCGTATTGACGCCCCGCCGGCCGCGTCGTAGGCTGGCCCATCTTGTCCCCCGGGGGTGGCGTTTGAAAACCTCGATCCGTACCCAGCTGGGCGCCCTGCTCCTGTTCTGGACGGCGTCGGCCGGTTCCCTGTACTTGGCTTCCTGGATCCAGTCGGATTCCGGAACCGTCGAAGTCTCGCCCGTGCGGATCGAGGCCCCTGCGGGGACGGTTACGGCCAAGCTCTACCGTCCCGCCTCCGCCCGCCCCGGCTCTCCGGTGCCCGGGGTCGTCCTGATCCACGGGTACCAGAACGATAAGGAAACTTCTTCCGCCTTCGCCCTGGAGCTGGCCCGCCGGGGGATCGCGGCCCTGTCCATCGACGCCTTCGGCCACGGGAGTGCCGAGCCCGGGATGCGGGCTCGGGGCTTCACACCCTACAAGTACCCGAACTTCGAGCGGAGGATCTCCGGGCCCGAGCGCTACAAGGTGATGATGAACTTCAGCGCCCTGGATTTTTTCCTCCCGAAGTACTCGGAGGGCCTGGCCGACACTTCCATGGGAGGTAAGGCGGCCTACGCCTGGCTGCGCTCCCGGGACTTCGTGGACCCCGCGGCCCTGGGCGTCACGGGGCACTCCATGGGAACCTGGGCTTCCTGGTCCGTGGCC
>ENA-UOWG01000718-UOWG01000718.1-activated-sludge-metagenome-genome-assembly--contig:-NODE-718-length-39879-cov-81.381353_pt1 | contig 39879 bp, 53 predicted proteins | sample MGYA00238147_ERZ761563 | MGnify/ENA primary metagenome ERZ761563 (study PRJEB28884, sample SAMN05720216) | anaerobic digester metagenome | isolation source: active sludge of municipal...
GCCGGCGTCGTGGGACGGGCCCGGAGACCTCGGTTAGGAAATGTACATTTGGGAACGCAGAAGGCACTCCAAAGGCACCGGAAAACGCCCCTTTTTCAGAGGCTAAAAATGATTCAAGTGATTGAAATTATTAAGAGGGATGATTATATAATGGGGAGCTTTTGACTCCCCCTCGGTCACGCCAGTTCTGCGTTTCCCGACGAAGGGGGCCTAAAGTGGGCCTAATGCCGAACCAAAACTATCTTGTTTCGATGGAAAAAGCAAGCTCCCAACGGGTAAATTTACCACCCATTCAAGCACATTGTGTCAATGGATCGTTTGCAGAAAGTGACGAAAAGTGGTAGTTTATGCAAACAAAAGTACAGTTGGTTATATTCTAATACACTTTTGTATTGAAATTGGTTATATTTTATAACATATCATCTGCCGTGGAAAATACTGAATATTTGTGCCAATACACAAAGTCGGGCATGATAGCCACGGTTCCGGCTTTTAATCCTCGCCACAGGCAATCCCACGCCTTAGAGTACCACGATCTTTTAACAAGGCTATCCTCATAACACTGAAACTCAAGATACATCTTGGCCGCAACAATCTTAGAAACGTCAATGCTGTCCTTTCTGGAAGCCCAATCGTGGATTAGGCCGGCCATAGGGTTTTCGCCTCGCCACGGTGTTGACTCATCGTCACACACAAAGCCCTTGCGAATGATAACCCAATGCTTGATCGTATCAGAATAGCACCTGAAATCGGCCGTAAGACGCTTTAAACGAGTTCCAGGCACTATTTCGTATTGAGGTAAGCCGATTGCTATGGTCATTTTTTACCTCCAAAAGCAATAGAGTAATGATTCCCGTCAGAAAACCGACCTCCCCATGAACCGCCTAGACTTTCCCAGTATTCGCCAAATTCCTTGTGGTCTTCTGTCTTGGGGAGATAGATATTGTCTTTATCGAACAAAAGAATGTCCTTGGCTAAACCTTGATAATGGAGTGAATTTTTCATGTGCTTGCAGTGTTCAATATCGAATCTAGGGCGATACCCCTTTTCGTACATCTTTCCTAATAAAAGATATAGATTGTGGGTAAACTGTTCTCTTTTTTCACCTAACTCGCTCATTTATGCCCCGTTAAAAATGCAAATAGCACTCCGGCAAATCCGAATATTGCGGTCAGGACGATTCCCCACAATCCCTTTAACGACCTATCGTGCGCTCGGCAGGCATCCAAGAGTCCTTCTTGCCCGTTCCCGTAGATAGCCTTGGAATGTTTCATCAGGGCTTCATGGTTGGAAAATGCGATTTTCAAAAGTAGGGTTAATTTTTCAGAATCAGTCTTGTGTTCAATGTCAGTATAGTCGTATTTGATGTTTATTTCGTCCATTCCAGTCCCGTCCCCTAGTTTATTTTGAACTCATATCTTTCCAAGTTTGGCAGTGTGAATGTATTGGGAGGCACACCTGGCATAGGTGTTGGCATCACAGGATAGGTTTCTGATTGCCAATACCAATAGTCTAATTTTGGACACTCACACTTGCAATCAGGTTTAATTATAATCGTGCAACCAGTTGTTGCAAAAAGAACAACTACTGCTACAATCAGTATCTTTTTCATAAATCCTCCTTATGGCCCTACTGTTACATAAACGCTGTGGCTATACGAAGTTGCATAACCCGTAATCCCGCCTAAATTTGCAGGAGGCGTTTCATAATAACCTGTGCTTGATTTGTAGAATAAAGTTGTGTATGTGCTGTTAGAGTCCAAGGCAAATGCATTAGTGGCATCCGTTTTAATAAATGAGCATACCCAATATGAACCACCAGACAATGTTCCCGCATCCATTGCCGCAGATGCAAACTCGACAGAACTACTTGTTATATCAGCACTACAACTAATTTTGGTGTCGCCTGAACCTGTAAGCCCGTCCCCGTCATCAGAATAAATACATACTTTTAAACTAGACTCATTGGTGTCTGCGTGTTTTACATAAGCAGTACCCATCGGGCCATAACACGAAGGGGTGAATAACGAGCAAAAAGCCGACCCCTTAGAACGGCTGGGAGCAGGCCCGCTTGTGTCGTTTGTGCCTAGTTTATCAGTAGAGGCATTGCAAGCAGGCGCACCACCTGAACCACCTGAACCTAATGTCATGGTTCCGCCACTGCCAACCGTGGCGCAATTAGAACATATGCAACTCGCAGAGACTTGTTTATTTGCGCTCATCGTAGGCGCACAAGTAGTTCCAGAACAGTCACCGCCATAGGATGGACTCATGAAGTTTGTCGGGCAGGTAGTCGTAAGGGTAACGACTTGGGAGTAAAAGTCAGCAATACAGGTATTATTTCCCCCACCGCAGTTTATACCTCCAACATCAGAAGTAATGACCTCACCGTGTAAGGGATAGGCAACTGAAAGAGTATATTTATCATCCTCTGCCCATGTCGCAATAATCGTACAATCCGCTGATATAGTGGGAGCGCAAGCACCTGTACCTGTGCATCCGCACGTTCCCGACCATCCAGAGAAGCTCGCATTTGCGCTCGGTGTTTGAGTGGTAGTAGCGGTTGCTCCATTAGCATAGGCCGTAACTCCGGCGGCAGGATCGGTTGTGCCTACTCCTGTTCCGGCATAACTTACTGTGACGTTAAAGTTTCGTGGAGTCGTATCCGTAAAGGATTTTGTGACTTCCACAGCTTCGGTGACAGTTACCTCACACGTTGCACCTGTTCCTGAGCATCCGCCGCCTGACCATGCGCCAAGTGCGTTGTTGCCGACAACTGTTGCCGTTAAAGTAACCACTGTGCTTGAAGGATAAGCATAGACACAAGTTGCACCACAGTTAATTCCAGATGGTGATGCTGTGACAGTTCCCGAGCCGTCACCTGCTTTCGTTACTGTCAGATTAAACTCAGAAGCGGAGGCATCCAGTTTATAGATATGAACATCATAATCGGTAAAGTTATCGGTGATAGTACCATCGCCGGAAGTGATATTTCGGCCTTCTCCATACACGGCAACGGTTGTGCTATTCGCAAGACCTGTGACGGGAATCGTCGCTGATTTTGTGTTGGTATTAGTTGAGTCAGGCCATACCCCGAAAGTTTCCCCTTCTGTACATCGGACAGCACCGGCACTTACTCCGGTCGTGTTACAGGCCGCAAAGGTTTCACCGCTGATCTTTTTTACTCTTGCGGCAAATACCCATGTCTTCCCACCATACTCACGAATCATGTAATCAACCCGACCGTCCGTTCCGGCAGTCACCGTTCCATGATTCAAGGGAACTGTGTAAGCTCCAACGGTTCTTGTTACGGGGGTGTATTTACTTGATTTAGGAGAAAGGACAATCGGTGCAAGCGGGTCGTTTGAGTTATACCCGACTGACATATAGGTTTTAAAGTTGTCGAGAACTGTTCTAACATCATCAAACATCGGGCAAAAATAAGGGAAATATGTAATCCCTTTAGCCCCATGTATTACCCTTAACCATAGTTCGTTTTTAACCTGTGCGGCGGTAGGCGGGGGTGTCCATGTTAAAGAACCCAATGCTCCGGTGTTACCCATGCAAAATGCCTGAGTAGTTCCCTCTGCCAATGTATAATCCGTTACAACTCCATTGGTATAGGTAATGGTTTGCACATTTCTTTCATCCACTGGTTGAATAATAGAAATGTGTGGAATCAAACCATAGTTATAAGCGATATAACTATCATCGGCTGATAACGCATTTTCAAGTGAAACAAGTTTCCCGTTAGGTGATCTTGTCGCAAATTCATAAGGGTAATAATCTCCCCCTGTCACATCGGAGTAAAAAGTCTTTGTTCCGGTTAAGTAATTAACAGACTTGGCAAACGCATCGTTTGACGCTCCTTCAACATAGGGATAGCCGTAATGCCCCATGAAGTGAGGATGAGAAGTGTCATTTATCTTCGTGAGATTAAATAGTGTGGTTAATTCCCCAAGTGTAGAGCGAATCCCACTGCCACTAATAGCACTATTCAGTTCAGGTTCATCTTCCCATTGCCATCCTAATAACCCCGCTTCGGCAATATTAGCAGCGGTCATAGCAACAGCTGGTAAAGATCGCCCCGGGCCTATTAATCTCCAAATAGCCCCTGTGTCATCATCAGTAACAGCAGCGGCAGCGTTAAGATAAGCCTGCCATGAATCTCCGTCATGGGTAGCATAGTAGCCTTCAAAGGCGATTCCATTTAAAACTAATCGGGTCGGGTTGCAGATCCCATTACCGCCGTAATAGCAAACAGGTGGATACCACGCTTCACGGTCATACATAAAAGCGGTAACAGGAAAATAAGCATCACACGCACTTCCATTTTTAATACAAATTGCATTGTTCTCGTTGATTCCTACTGCTGGGATTCCGTCGTGAGTTGTAGTCCAAGTCTTTAAGTCCCTGCCTTCAACCTGAGTTCCCATTCGGGAATCACCGCCACTTGTCTTGAGAACGGCATCAATGTGGTGTTCCCCTGCGCTTAATCCCGTATAATCCAACAGGACGGTTTTCTTAAATGGCGTTGCGGAGTTTGCAGGCACATCTCCTGCCTGTATTGTGTATCGCAAACTTTCAACTTCCACGTCATCTAGATAGACATAGAGAATATCCCCTGCGTCCTGATTCCAGATGTTCATTTCTATATATTGCTTAGTTTTAACATGAGGGGGAGCCATCATCATTTCGATGATAGCATCCCCACCTGTGTAATTTACTTCTAGTTGGGCCGCTTTAGTTGTGTCACCGTCATAAGATGATATAAATCGTGATACGCCTGACCCTGTGTTGTAAATACCACGAAGCCCAAAATAGTTGCCTGGCGTGTAACCTGCTCTTGCTAACCATGCTGATAAAAGAGCCTTAATATCTACGTCCGATTTTGCTGCTGTTCCTGCCGTCCAGTTCCCGAACGTCCAAGTCACAGGCGATCCGCCAACTGCAAGATTTGCTGCCAGTGTCCCGCAGGAGTCAGCGGCCACATAATCTAAATTAATAGATGATGCGTTGGTTGCTGATGAGTAGGGGAATACTGTTAAATAAGTGCTGATCAGAGTGACATTGGCGGGAAGATTAACCGACCATTTAAAAAATGTTTTAGAAGCGTCATTCGCATAAGGAAAATACATATACGACTGCGTCATATAACCTGTACAGGATTCTGAATCTATACACCTAGCATCATTAGCAGAAGCATTGACAGTGTAAGTCGCTGTCTTAGCATCTGCAAAAGAGGCCGAGAATAAAATCAGTAATAAAAGTATTAAGTATTTTTTCATCGTATCGTCACTCCTTGCATTTTAAATCCGCTTCCTGCGCTTCCACCGGATTGCGCCACTGTACCGTATTCATAAGCCCCTATGTCAAAAGCCGCACCTAAAGGCCGGACAATAGGGGTTGTGAGTCCTGCCCCGTTAATAGCCCCTGTGTACGATGCCAGCGTTGCGCCTGTATCTTTAGCAGGGGAATCAACGGTCAGTTGGAAATAATCCGTGTTTGGAACTAGATTGGTTTGATATGTTCCTGTAAATCCAGTGGGTAGGGTATTGCCTGTGAAGGCGGGTGAGGCGGTCTGTGTTGAACTATCTCCAGCCCATGTTGCTATATCTGCACTGGTGTAATCAGTCGATGCACCCACTCTCGCAAGTACAGTTCCACTTGATCTATACAGCAGATTATTAGTTTTGGTGGCTATACCACTTACCCTGTCAAAAATGGGTCTGATGTTACCGACGGATACGATATTATTTTTGAAATTAACAGTTGGGGCAACATCTACCGTATTATACGGGCAGATGGATATATCTCCGTAACTGGTTGATGATGCTGTGTTAAGAAATGTATTGTTGTAAAAATTGAACACTCCAGATGGGTAGGAATCATTCTGTCCATCGCCAATAGTCACATTCCCCATATCCGTCGAGGTATTGCTGTAGAAAATATTTCCGTAAACATCAAGCGTCATTCCAGACAGTCCACGCTGGTTATTGGTAGTTATCCCTTCACCGCAATTATGCACTATGTTGTACCGGAATATCCCACCACTTGGAGGATTGGCGACATTACCCTCATAATTTGGTGAGACTCGATAATAAAACCCCTGTGTAGGTGAGTTATATAAGTTGCAAAACTCAACGGTCACGTTACGGGAATCGTTGACAACTTCTATGTTGTGTCTTGCATATCCATCTGTGCATTTCCCCGTATCATATATCGTGCAATTACGGATTAAAACCGTGTCAACTATGGGATAGCCACTGCTTGTCCACGTTGGATATATGTCAATTCCACCGTGGGCAGTATTGTATATTGTCGTGTTGGTAATGGTTATGGTGCCGGTTGTATAACCCGCCACAGCACTAACTAATATCCCGTAAGGCCAGTCGCCTGATACGGAAAAACTGCCAATGTCATGGACAACACAGTTTGTAACTGTTACGCCTGATACGTTACCGGATGCGAGTTTATACCCTATAATAATCCCGCTTGATCGAGTCTGGTTCCCGTCAACCTCAAAACCAGTAAACGTGACATTATTCTGGATCAGATAAACCAATGACCTGTCAGCACCGCTTGCCCCACCAGTGTATCCGCTTGTTGCCTCAAACTTTGCTCTTGTACCTGCGCCCCAAGATGACCCGTTATACGTCACCCCTGCGGCAGTATCCAAGAAAAACACCGTGGTAGTGGAATTACTAGACCATGTACCTGCATTGTCGAAATAGACAACATCCCCATTGGTAAGGGTGGTTTCACCTGTCCATCCTATCATGCCGGGACAATGCGCCCACGGTGCAACGGATGTTCCCGCAGCAGCATCATTGCCACTGTTACTGACGTAATAGTTAGCAGCATAAGCGTCTATTGAGATCAATATTAATATAATAGTAATAATAATTAGTTTCTTCATTTTCACCCTATTTTAAGCAAGCCTGTATCGTGTACCATTCTCCGCTAGTCAACCCCGTTATATTGCCCGCTTGTGTACCTGTGGATGAAGTTATTTTAAATTCTCCTGTGGTTGAATATCCTGCGCTTGTCGATAGGGTATAGCCACTTCCCGCCGATGCAGAACCCATAGATTGCGTATTATCCGCTCCAACCATACACGCCGCAACAGCGGAAGTATTAGTAACTGCCACGGCTGATTCTGTGCCTGTGCCAGTTGCTTCTTCATATACGTCCACTGCTCCCGTTCCTAAACCCGAAAATTCCATTGATAGGGCTGTTTTTAAACCGCAAGTGTCGGAAGACCATACTACTGATATAACATTACTTGCATTACCTGTTATGTTGGTGGCGTACCACATCTCACGGGTACGGTTGTACTCCTCTGATATGGATGTTATTTTGGTATAAGTGTTTGATGCTGTATCTGTTATGCTTGATACAGTTGGAGGTGCCTTTTGGTATCCACCATCAGAACCATAAACAAACACTATTATAGTGTTTCCTGTAGTGTGGGACTTAGCATCCATTGCAACGGTAGAACCTTCTGTCGCAGTAGTGACATAATTATCATTATTGACATGAGCGATAGTCTTACTACCTGATACAGTATTCTTCTTCGCAATCACCTGTCTCTGTTTCTCTTGCAATGCCCCTGCAAAGCAGAGTGTCGGTATGAGAATGAGTAAGATTAATATGCTTATGGTTTTTTTCATGTTAGTCACCTATTATCAAGGAGGAGTCGCTTCGGTAAACCCGTTACAAGTTGCCATCCAAGTGTCTGCCGCACGATACTGGAAGACACACATAGCACCACGAGTTGATGATGTAATATTTTCGTCAGAAGCAGCCGCTAGTCCGTTCATGTAAATAGTGTCTGCCGTGCCAGTACCGTCAGGGTCAATAGGGGTAGCTACTGCTCCTTCAAGAACTATTGTAAAGTTCATCCCTGCCGCTACCGCCGGTAATACTACTGTCCCTGCCGCATTAACAATGTAAGTCCCGCCGTACAAGTTCGCTCCGGTAAAGTTATTATCAAAGTCATCAGCATCACCAATGACAGGGGTGAGGGAGCCACCGGATACTATTCCAGTGGTTGCTGAACCTATTGAGCCATAATCTATTTTGGTAACTCCCGTTGAACTGGAAACAACCGCTGTATTCGCTGTATCATCAAGGTTAATGGTTAAGTCTTCATCAGACCCATCACCCAATCCTAAGATAGTTAAAGCACCGTCACCATCTCCTGTTAGTTTAACACCAGCAGCACCAAGGCTAATATCAGAACCAGTAACAGTTAAATCACCTGTGATAGTTGTATTTGGAGTAATAGTTACGCCACTTGCGCCACTTGCACCAATCTGGACTACTTCACCTGAGTCAACACCTATTACCGATATGTCCGTCCCCGTAGCATCTGCTTCGGAGTATATATACCCTGCGTTGGGAAGTCGGATAGAACCTGCATCAGCGGGGTCTGTACCTAAAGCAATGTATCCAGAAGATGTAAGATTAAGTGCGCCTATTGCTACACTCGTTCCATCTTCCGTAATACCCGAAGCCTGTAAGGTTGCCGTTCCTGTACCATTGGCTTTAGGAATTACGTTGGTTGTCGCTCCAAGTGTACCGCCGATGGGATTTGCAGGAATGGTGACTGCGGCATCAGGAAGTGTAACGGTTCTTGCTTGTGTCGGGCCAGAAAACGTAACCTGTCCTGCCGTTGGGCCAATAGGTACGGATGATTCAGTACCATTTTGATTGACTTTCCACACACCAGCATCGGGGTATATTTCATAAACCGAAGCCGTTGGCGCACGACCACCTGAATTGTTGGTTATCTTGATATAATTGTCATTCGATACATCGGCAATAGTGATAGGTTTGGCAAAAGACCATCCGGTAGCACTAGACGTAATGGTATTCGATTGGTCGTTCTGACCATAGATAATAGCCCCATCACCTAAGTATAGTTTGTTATATTCAGCGGAAGTACCACCAACCGCCCTTGTATTTGCCGCCTCTGGGAGAACATCCCCTGTAATGGTCTGGCTTGCGGTAAAGGTGTTCGCTCCGAGGATAGCCAACGTGCTTGTGGCACTTGGAAATGTGTAAACTACGTTAGGAGCCATATCTAAACTAATAGACGTAGCCCCGTCACCGATGGTTAATATCTCTGTATCTGATTCAAAATACAATCTTCCAGCTTCGGTAATGCCCGATGCCGTCCCTGTACCTACGACCATAGGAATAGAACTGGTTGCAGATGAAAGGTTTAAAGACGAAATGCTTAAACTTGTCTTATACTCTAGCGCCGTGCCAGCAGAATTAACACCTACCAAGGAATCGGCAGCACCTAGAGCCGTTCCAAGAAATGTCACCACTCCGGCATTAGATGAGATTACACCTGCCGTTTCTGAACCTGTGAAGTAAGGAATAGCATTGGCGGCAGAAGTCAGTCCGGCAAGGGCTGTGAGTTCACCGTCGGCAGTCTGGAATCCGGCAGGGTCAACATTACAATCCAAAAGAGTTCCCGTAGCAGTGTATTTGCAGAGATAGGTATTGTTGTATGTGCCTTTTAAAAGACTTAATGCAACCTGATACGTTGCACTCAAATCATCAACCTTGTTGGCATCAATCTTACTATTTTCATCAGCGTCATAGGTGGCTTTGGTCATGTCACCCTCCCCTGCTCCAGCAGCTTTCGGCGGTGAAGGAGGAATAGGCCATGCAGAATTAGAAATACATAATCCACAGGCCATCAAGAACAATGCTATAATTAATATGCGTTTCATATTCCCTCCTAATTAGTCGTGAAGCGCAGTGTCATTACAACAACTGCCGATGCTGCGTTTTGATTCGCAAAGGTAATCGCCATTGTTCCGTCAGCCATCGGATAACCTTGAGTAGAAGGCGCAATCGCAACGGTCTGTGTCGCAGATGTGCTTCTATCGAGTAAAAGGCTTCCGGCAATATCCTCACCACCAACTAACAGGGTAATATCGTAATCGGCAGTAGGGGCTGCCGTTCCGTCGGGGTCGGTGGTCACGTTGTATAAATACCATCCCTTAACTCCGAATGTGGCAGGGACGAAACTATAAGCATCTATCGACCCGTTGCTGGAATCACCCGTACAGGTCAGCACGACATACTGTCTTTGTACGTCATTCGCTTCTGCAATGGTCGGGATAGGAACTCTCGTATTGCTCGTAATGACACAAGAACCTGCGCCCCATGCCTCCGATGCGATCATTAAAAACACCATAATGAACAAACTTATTTTTCTCATGTTATCCTCCTACCACGCTATTTTAACGCCGATGTTATAGTTGTTATATACATACGCACCTTCAATCCCGATCCATACGCACTGCCATATCCTTCTGTAATCAGGTGGTAAGGCCATTGAAACTAATGTATGAGCAACCATTCCCAAAGGAATCAATGTGTCCACTTTCTTTATTGACGGATGACTTCCGAGAATAGGATTCATTTCTTTGTGATATTCTCCATCCCATTGCCAATCATGCCGTGTCATCCATCGGGTCTGCATCCAATCAACGGTAGTCACAGCAAGAAACGTCGCTTGCCATGCCGTGTCTGCCTTAGTCCAATTCTCCGCAAATTCCCAACTCATTGCCATGCTAGGGATCAGCACAAGGATTATGACGAACAGGGTTTTCATTAAAATAACCCCAAGAAACTCGCTTCATTGGGAGGGATGAAATTCTCCACAACGGACATTCCTTTTCTGACCCTTACATACGACATTGATCCGAGATACTTTGTTCCGGCTGAAGTTATCCCGCTCATTTGCAAAACTTTCGATGATAAGTCTGGAAAGGAATTAGTACCAATGGCTGTGTTTGCGCCAGCTTCAGTGTCAACACCATTGATAAAAATGTAAACATTAGTACCGCTTCGAGAAAACAAGAGGTGGCTCCATACTTCTGAAGTAGGCATGGTAGTTGTTCGATAATGAGCAATAGTTGAACCATTTAAGACTAATATTTGAAGACCAGAAGTAATGATACCGACATACCATTGAATACTTGAGGTATTGTATTGCCCTAAATATATTTGATCGTTTTGTGAAGAAGGTCTAATCCAAAAATCAATGGCAAAATCACCAGTCCCAAAATACCAATCAGCACTTGCTGGAACAGTTGCGTAATCTCCTGAATCGCACAATAAAGATGAAGTCCCTATTTTTTGATACTCTGTGTCTATTTGCGCCCCACCGTATAAGGTTACAGTCTGCCCAGTTAAAGCGGTTTGAGGGTTTGTATCCCCATCCGTACCGTTAAAAGGAATAAGTAATTTCGTGTAGGAGTCAATGACGTAGGACATTTAAACCTCCTGAACCGCAGCGACACATTCCCATTTTGAAGTTACCGTGTTATAAATGAAACCCACTGTCAGAAGTTTGTTTGCCACTGTGGTTGTCGGTAATGTCGCACCTTTGGCCGCAAAGCTCGCTCCCCATGTAATTGCCCTTGCCGTTCCGTCGTCTAATATTCGGATAATTAACTTTTGGAAGTTGACGGGCGTTCCCGAAAGGTTCGTGGTCATAGAAGTAATGTCTGCTGCTTGTGCCGTGATGGTAACAGCGTCACAATTATCCGTGTTAATTGTAGGGGTCGCGTGGGATGTGATCGTTGTTATCCGTGGGATAATCGTAATAGCAGCAGTGCCGTCAAAGTCCACCCCATTAATAGCCCTTGCTGTGGCTAGTTTAGTGGCAGAAGCGGAATTTCCTGTTGTATCTTGATTGAGTGTCGGGAATGTGCAATTTGCTAAATTACCCGATGCCGGAGTACCAAGTGCAGGAGTGACCAAAGTTGGTGATGTATCGCATACGACCTTCCCCGTCCCTGTTGCACCAGTTAGGGTAACGCCCTCAATCGTCGCGTGTCCACCAATCGTCGGACTTGTCAAAGTCTTGTTTGTCAATGTCTGCGTGTTGGTTGTCCCGACAACCGCACCTGTTGCTCCGTGTGTTTCCGTCAGGGCTTCATGGGTATTCAAGTCAGATACAATCTGCGCCGCATTTACATCCAATTTGCTGACGATTGCTGTCTTAACGGTATCCCCTGAAGGTGATGCGTCCAAAGTCTGCGGTTTCGTGTAGGCCATTATATTTCTCCTTATTTCAGATACGCTTTTTTCTTTAGTTCCTCTTGCTTTGCTTGCCCGAACAAACTTGGATTTCGCGTGAATAATGCTTCTAAGTTTGCCCTGCCTATTCTGCCATGATCCACAAGGTCTGCAAGATACTCAAATCTCTTGTCTGCTGTTTTTCGCTCGCTTAACCGTCCTTCAATGTACGGTATGAGAATCTTTTGTTTGCTATCCTGTTTGGCAAGACTGATAATTTCTTTGAGCATATATTTCTTAGTTTCGGCATCAGCGTTTTTATACCGTGCGCTCTTGATAAATTCATTTCCAAACTGCCCTACTTTCCATCCAGTCTGTTCGGTAATTAATCTGTCTAATGTGGCATCCCCTGTTTGCGGATAGATACGTTGCAAACCGACCTTATCTATTTCTTTCTCAACGGGTGTTTTGGTCTTAATCGTTAGTCCTGTTAATTGACGCAAACGTGGGTCTTCACGCCTTAATATTTCACCCCTCGTTAAAGACGGTTGCTCGTTTAACATTGCTTCACCGACAAAAGGAATCTTGCTTGCGGCGGGGCCAAGCAACGGGCTTTCTTGGGTATTGAGAACTTTATCTTCCCCTATAAAATCTTTTACGGTTTGCAGGGGTACAGTGAACCCACTGAGATACTGTCCGGCGAAATTCTTGAGAAGTTTCTTTGTGGAATCTATGCTGTCTGTTCGTATTAAATCAATAAGGGTCAAACCCGTTCCGGCGATTCTACTGATAGACAACATACCTTCAGCCCAATCCTTACCAGAAAGTTTTTCGGGATGGGAAATGGCTTCACCTAAAAACAGATAGGTTGAAAACGGTGCGAATGGTCGTGCATCTATATACCTGTCTTTACCTACATTAATTTCGTACCACTTCTCCCCTGCGTATTCAGAGTTTCGCATTTCAAGACCAGCGCCTAACATCAACGTTCCTAGCGTTGCCCTTGATGCGGCCTGATAGACGGCATTAGGGTCTTTACTGAAGAACCTCGCCCTTGACGCGGCAGACAAGTATCCGGTAGGGTTGAAATCCCAAAGGAACTTGACGGCATTAGTCCAGAATCTAGGATAGGGGTGAATGGTTGTCAGCATGGGGATAGCTTTGTAAGCATCCATAACACCCTTGCCGAATCCCTTTTCTTGGTTTGCAGAAAAGGTCATCTCCATTGAATCTTTCGATGCTTTTTCTAGTATGTGCTGTGGGATGTTAGTTTTATAGGGGTCTTTACCTATGGTCTTTCCCCAAGCCGTTATCCGTGAGTCAAAAATCATTTTCCGGTAAAAGTATTCCTGTGTCCTATTGAGATACATCAGGGCATTACTTAACTTACCACCCAAGGTAATATCATGGATGGGGGCTGAAAGCATTTCGGCTTTTGTTTCTGGATACTTGCTTAACACGCCTTCAAGATTAGCTCTTTGTTTAGGTGACATTCTGTTTAATATAGCCGTCCAATCACCCATGAATTGAGCAAAGGCTTCCTTTTTCGGGACACCGCCAACCGTCTTGAATACTCCCTGTATGCCACTATCAAGAATATCTGCCCCGTACCTTGCGCCCTGGGAGGCGGCGTTTCTTGCGGCTGTTGCAATCTGCGTAACCATCAACATTCTGCGCTTATCATCAACGGCACGATAGACGTTCTTTACTTTATCCCATGTGGTCAGTGGTTCCAGTTTCCCAACACTCCCTAATGTTTCCTGAATAACAGGGTCATCAGGAAATGCTTTCTTCATAGCTCTAGCCCACTGACTGAACTGATTAAGTCCCTTACCGTGAACTGAACCAGCTTTAAGGATTTCAGAAGAAAGTTCTTCTGGTGTGATGTTGTATTTTGTTAATATCTCTTTCCCATAGTCGGGGTATTTTGTAATAGTATCGGCAATATTATACATTGCCCGTTGTGTTTCGTCGGCTATATAAGGACGTTCTTTATCAACAATCCCTTCTTGGATGATCTTCTGTATGACTTGCTTCTGTTCATCTAACCCCATTACGTCTTGTCTAGGGATAGGTGAAGGCCCACCTTGCGCCCCTGCCGTTGGCATTACTGGTGTTTTGGGGAGCGCAGGCTCACCCTTAACGATGGGTTTGATAACTGGTTCAGGTATGACGTTTTCCAAACTCTTGAACGGGTCTAGGCTTCTTTGTTTTGTTAAGGCGTTTAAACCCTTCTTGACGACTTGCGGGGCAAACCGTTCAACAACGGGCGAGGCAATACTACCGATTCCCTTGATTAAAGGTGCGCCTCCAATCAACAACTCTGCGCCTAGCACTTCTTTCAGCAAGTCCCTAGTTTGATGTTGTGTGTCCTTTTTGTTGAAGGCTTCCCGTTCTTCGGGGTCAAGGTATTTGACATAAGGCAACACGCTTTTTGCGGTTTCTTTCGCGGCTCCATACACCCCATATAGATTGGGGTTCTCCCTGCCCCACTTCGGCACACCATCCACAACGTCATTCTTGGGAGGGTATTTCTGCTTGAGGATGGATGCCATTTGCTCTTGAGGCATCCCATCAGGAAAATCCACAGAAGTATTATATTCCTTAATGAATATCGTGGTCATTACTCAAACTTCCCCGTAGCAGGATTCCATTGCATTTGTGAACGTCCACCGCCGAATATAGACTCAGCCGCACTTTGTTTTTGGGTTTGCTGTTTGTACCAAATATCAAATTTGTATCGGGGCCATAACTTGCTGTCGGGAACTCCCTGTTGTTTCTTTTCCGCTTTATAGGACGCATACGCATCGTCTGTGTCTGTTTGCTTACCTTCTGATTTATTTTTTAGTGCGTTTTCTATCTTCAGTCTTTGCACTTCTAATCTTTCGGCCTGTAAATTTGACGCATAATCATTCTTCTGTTTTAGCAATTCTATTTGTTGCGTAAATCGTTCCTTTAAGGCTTCCAGTTGCGCCTGAGATCGCATTTCCGCTATCTCTCGTTGAGCCGCCACTCTTTCATCGTTGTTGAATACGCGGGATTTTAACTCCAATGCCTTTTCAGGATTATATTGTGATAATATGTCAGCCTGCCCTAGTAAAGCCTCGCGGTAAGGGTCTTTTCCTTCTGCTTGCCATGCCTCATATTGATTGGAATATTGCTTTTGCTGTGGCGCGACGGGCGAATCAATATTAAATGGTTGCGTTAATCCTTGCCCTGGAACAGGGTTCATTAAGCCCTGATTATATTGGGTCAGTTTCGCCCTCATAGCCTGTTCGTCTGCTATCTCTTTTAGCTTGGCCTGCGCCATCTGCTGTGCGATCTTCTGTGAGGCTTCAGCCCTTCTATCTTCACCTATCGCCATGTAGGTTTTAAGGAAGTTGTCAGTAAACGCCTGTGCGGATGTTCCTAAAAGTCCCATAATAACCCCCTAAATACCGTATTCACTTCCCGAACCAAACAACATAGATAGTAAGTCACCGCCTGCGTCACTCGCCGTGTTACCGATGCTATTAACAAGGTCTGTATTCTTCAGTAACCCCGCCCCTATCGTTCCAGCCGCACCTAACCACCCTGCCTGATTTGCGGCATCGTAAGCCTTCTGTGAAGCGTTAATTGAAGCTAGGTAATTGTTATAAGCTGACGTTGCGTTGTTTGCTGCCGATACCAAAGGCGCTCCCTGACCCGCTAGAGCTAACAAGGAATTAAGCTGCTGTTCGTTGTAACCGAGTTTATCAGCACGGTTCGCAAGATCGTACTGGTATTTCTCGTAAGTCTTGGCGTTTTCCCATGCCGTCAAAGCATCCTGATAGGACTTATCCCATGTCAGCTTATTGACATCGTAAGCTCTCTTGTCCTGTGTCGCCAAAAGCCCTGCCTTATACTGGTCGTTTGCAGACTGTAACTGGTTCGGGTAAATCGTGGCGTTAAACTTGTTCTGATCTTCAGCGGCCTTCTGTTGCATGGCGTATCGTGTAGCGGCTGCGTTGGCTGCGTTGTCAGCCATTGCCCTTTGATAAGTGGAGTCTAAGGCGTTGGTCTGTTGGTTCTGCATGATGGAAGAACCGTAAAGACCTCTCCCGCCCATGACATTAGTTAAATTAGCCGTTCCCTGATTGTAGGCAGTTGTCGCGGCGTTTGCACCAGGCGTTGTCAAAGCCGATTGAAGTGCGTCGTAGTCACCCCCAAATAACCCGTTCTTATAATCCGGTGCGGTTACATTCGCTAACGGTGAAATGGGGTTGTATTCAACATAATCCGTCTGAGTCGGAGCTTTCTGTTGAGAGGCCACATATTCGGGGTAGGCTGTGTAGCCTGTGCTTCCTATCAAACCCTGAGCATCTTTCAATGCTCCTAATGTATATTGGTCGTAGGGAGTCCCCTGATAATTAGGATACGTATTTTTGATATAGGCAGGGTCATAGACTGATGGAACTGATGGAGTCGTTGGCGTTGTGGTGGTTACGTCAAATAACGCATTACCTAAATTCTTAAAGTAATCTTGTATTGTTGTGTCAGCCATGATGCCTCCTATGTGTACCTTAAAATCAATTCTTGCAGATGTTCAGGGTCTTGTTTGTAAAGCATATAGTCGTTTAGTTTATAGTTCTTATATTCGTCTGTAAGGGCTTCGGCTATTTTCTTGTCCTTGCTGTCACCGTAATCCGTTAATTTCGGGAGATCGGTTTTTGCGAAACTCGGAGTCGGTGAAGGTGTATCGGAAGCCATATAATCCGGTGCGGTTGTTATATTAAGAAGCCCCTGTGGTACATACTGCCCTCTTAAAAATGCCTGTTGCTCATAAGGTTTAAGCGCATCCCACTCTTGCTTTATTTGCGCCGGATTAGACATTAGGGTTTGGTTTAAATAATTCCCACCCATATTGATTCCGGTCTTTAAAAGACCAGCACCTAACTTCCCAACGTAGGGTGCAGCAGCAGAAGCCGCGCCAATAGCCGCGCCTCCTATAACTCCCTGTGTCCCCGATCCACCGGCAATTTTATTGCCTATTTCATAACCGGCAAGCGTTCCCCACGGTGCGCCGTAAGCCGCAATAGTTCCGATTGTCGCTCCAATAGTAGCGGCATTTTTTCTCAACTCTGGACTTATCTTACCAATGACAGGCCCACTGCCACGGGCGATTGTGTCAATTCCAGGTTCAGTAATGGGGTCAACAAGGTAATTTAGGGCTTGCCCGTAATCCTTGTTCTTAATACTCTCTTTAACTCCATAGGCTGAGACTGCACCAGGATTGACAAAAGGGGCTACCCACTTGGCAACGTCGCCTCCAAGTGATGAAAAGGGGGCATCGCCGCTAACAACGTCAGATATTCCCCCCGTCGCAATGCTCAATACTGAATCAAAGAATCCCATTAATACGTCCCCTTAGTCATCATAACTTCTCCTATAATCGCGTCTATTCCGAAACGTGCGGAAGTCGCCTGTAATTCAAATTGAATAGAGGATGATTTAAGTTTGTTGCGATTGACTTCTAGGGAAGGCTCCGCGCCTGAATCGTAGAGATAATCAGTTGCGGCGTTCACATACCCTGTTGCGTCATTAAGGTACTCACCGACACTTGCCATTGTGATTGTATCTAAAGTTACAGGCGTACCGTCAGATTTGATACCGATAAGCGTAATCGTACCGCCACTGAGAGGGGTTAAACGAATAGCTGTGCTTCTTAATGTAACATCAGTAGTCCCGAAGTTGTATCGCTTGCCCCGTAAGGCCGCGAGATACCCCGCACTGGTGTCAGGGGCCGTTTCATCAACGTCTGAATCCGTGTCCAGTTTGTAGAGATACCCGTTGTTGCCGCCTAGATATACCGTGTCCCCGTCAACACATAACGAATCTATCCTGCCTTGATTGAAATATAATTCCGTAAAGGCTAAATCCTTGTCGCCTAGAAGTTTTGCCGTGTATATCCGTGATCCGATGGAAAACCATATTGCGTTGTAATAGGGGACGTACTTCAAGAAGTTACAGGTCAACCCAAGGAACGCCGGCGCAATCTTCTTTCCGCTTGTGTCGCCCTGCATATCGCCGTATTCCGTGACTCCCTTGAGGGATTTCAACCCGTCCGTGTCAATAAAATAAACATTGTTGTAAGCCGTCAGGATAGCTCTCTCACTTTGGGCGCAAGTGTTTCCTGGGATTTCCCGCACATACCAGTATTCAGGGGTGACTTCTTCCGTGTTTAAACGGTACATTCTTTTCCGGCCTGTGGCGTATTTAGAGATAATCAAATCATCCCCGAATACTTCCAAACCATTGACTGACAATAAGTCACCGAATCCCGCTTTTAATCCTATGGCTGTGGTTGCCGTGTCCCATACCGTTTCATCGTTAGGGGCGGACAGATAAATAGAATCCGGCTCTGAGGCATGGTTACAGGCAATCCTTTGACGGATAACCCTCAAACAAGTGGCGTTAGGGGAATTGTCTATGGTCGCGTAAGTCGTCCCGTCCCATGTTTTAATCTTCGTACCACCATCGGCAATTAGAAGTTTACTATTGAAAGTAATGAACTCAGGCACGACTGTTGCACTGGCAATAGCCCCGATCTCCGTCCAAGCGTCTAAGCCTGTTCCTGACAGGTAGTAGAGTTTAGACCCATACACGCCGATAAGATACTTAACGCTCGATGACTTTTGATATAAATATAAAGCCCTGATACTCGCTCCCGCCGCCGAAGCCGTTTGGCACTCCGTACCGCAACGCACTTCAGGGGTGAGTTTTTCGGGGGAATAAATAAAGTTCAGCATCCTCGCCGCTTCATTGTCGGCAATCGACCATTCAGCCAAACTCAGGTTTAAACCGCCGCTAAACTCGCTTATTAACTGTGTGGTTTGGGAAGATTGCTTTAATCTAGCCATCAATCAACCAGCCTTTTTTCTCTTGCAGTGTTTGGGTTAGGGGTTTGTAAGCTTCTAGTATTTGCGCTTCCATGTCCTGTAATAGTTGAAGTTCCATTGACGCATCCATTTCAGAGATGTTCATTAATCGCATTACGGCGTACTGGGTAATAACGTCATCCAATCTCCCGCCCCAGGGCATACTTGACGCTGTGGTGTAAGCTGATGGGTCAACCGTGGGGTAATACCAGAGCCTTAATGTGGTCGTGCTGTCCGTAGGCGTGTTGGCAATCAGTATCCGTGAATTGACGTAATCCAGAAGGTAGAACATATTGGCTTCGGGATCGACCAATTCTTCCCAAGTGTCCTCGGAAAGTTTAGTCAGTTGCTCATTAGTCCCTGTGTTCCACAATCCAATGTCCACATCAAAGTCGGCAGGCATGTTAATGTAAGCCACATCATCTGTTGTGGTAAGGTCGGTGTATTTTTTTGCGAACTGAAGTCCGTTGCGTTGGACAATTCTATTCGCCCTTCTGATAGCCAGTTTGACGATGTTCAGTTTATACGCAGCGGAGAACCTCGTGTCGTTCGTATCTTCTATTTGGTATTGAATGTCCGTTATGATTGAACTTAATAGGCTCATGGCGTATCCTATTTAATGATGATGTTTGCCGATTTCCCCGGAGTGAGAATATGTTTGACGGTCTGATAACCCTTGTCCCGACCGACTTCCTTTAAATACCGTCTTACTTCTGTTCGGAGTAAAACAGGGTCGGCACAGTCAAGGGCATATCCCATCTTTAAAGCATTGAGATAATCCACCGTCGAAAGGGACATGACCTTTCTCATTGTCCGGCCTTCAGAAAACCCGTTACTGTTTTCCCTCTCCAAGTAGTTCTGTTTCAGAATTCCCGATATGTCCTGCACAACATTCTGTTGAATGGTGTAATCCCCGTCTTTGTTGTGCTGAAAGAACGCTGTGTTATCAATGATCTCGTCTTTCATAACTTCCTTTCGAAATGGGGGAGGTTGCCCTCCCCCGATTAGGTTACGCGATATAAATGTTTTTAATACGCGCATTGGCCTTCTGTGAACGGCACTTCAGCGTGTATTCCACATCAATCATCCACTTGGTTGACGGGCCTTGTTTGGCAAGTTCCACGGTGCGGTAAGGCATGAGGATCAACTGCTCCCACATATCCGGCTGAAGCAGGAACGTGGAGAAGTAGGTGGTCGAACTATCCAGCGCAATGAAACGGCTTGCCACGATTTTAACCGTCGCAAAGTCACCTTCATAGAAATCAACCGTGTTGATGACCTTCTTGTCGGAGTCATCGGTGTTGATGGTGATTTTGTTGTTGCCGTTGAACGCGCTGATAACCCTCTTGACCTTGCCGGGGGCAAGACACAGAGTAGGTTTGCCGCCGCAATCCCAAGCATCCTGCATAGCATCATTAAAGATGTCTTCCGTCAGAACGTTGGTTGTCGCCGGTGAAGCCCAATCGTTGTCATTGGTCGTAATGAAACCTTTGACACCGCAGGATGCACGGGCTGTTCCGGTTCCGTCACCAGCCGCAGCCGCAGCTGTGTTAAGCATATCGTACTCAACTTCCGTCTTTAACTCGGCAAGATGCTTTCCCTTCTGGTACGCAATTTCGGAGCTTCTACCGACCTTATCCACATATTCCATAACATCGGCCAGCTTGAACACCTTGTGGGAGTGCTGCGTGTAGTTGGAACTGTTAGTAGGGTAAGTGATTTCCGTTGCGGTTACATCCAGACCTTCAACCTGTGCATTGGCACTTGAAGGTGCGGTCAGGGTGTCTTCCTGCCACTGTTCATATTTCGCTTTCGCCTTGCCTTTTTTAATGGCGTTGGTGAACACGCAATCTGTAGGTGCTATATTTGTTATGGCATCCGCGATGCTTTCTCTCATCGAACTGGTGTAGTTCGCGGTATAACTGCTGGTATATTCTGTTGACATTGTAATCTCCTATGCCATGAGTTCCATGAGTTCACCCGTAGCCCTGTAATCCCCGTTCCTGCTGCGCTTCATCAGTTCCTTGATTTTTTCCTTCTGTGCTTTGGAGGCCGGTTCTAAACCGCCCTTGTCGGCACTTTCCAGAATGGGAGCGCGTGTTTCCCTTTTAACGGGTTCGGGTATCTTTTCTGCTTCGGGTTCTGGTTCAGGCTTTGTTTGTTTTTCCGCTATCTTTGTGCGGAACTTGTTGTAGGTTTCGAGATAAGACTTCGGGTCTGTGTTCAACTGGTTGAAAAGCGGTCTGCCGACGACTTCAGGCATTTCTGCAATATAATCGCGCATGGCCTTGTCCACTTCATTATAGAGAGGGTCTTTACGAACCTCTGCCGAAACGGAACTAATCACCTGCTCCAACGTCATTTGATCGGTTTTCTTTTGGATCGGCTCGATGAGTTCTTTCTGGACTCTCTCGTATGCCCGCTTCTCAGCCTGGGTGATGATCTGTTCAATGGGATCATCGGACTCCACAGGTTCCGGTTTCTTGGTTTCTCCCTTGAGATAATCCGCTATATGTTTCTGCAAATTGGGGTCGTTCTGCATGGCTTTGACCAAGCCGACATAGGGTGTAATCATGTCTCGCTCGGCGGCCAATGCTTGAGTTTTTTGGGTGTAGTCAAAACCTTTCTGCAAGAGTTCTTCCTCTTTTGCAGGGTCTATCTCGACATCCTCACCTTTCCATTTAATGACCCGTTTTGCTTTTTCCTCTTTGGGAGGTTCGGGTTCTTTTGTTTCCGGTTGCGATTCCTGCTTAGGTTCTTCGACAATCGGTTCTTTGCCATCCAGAATGGCCTCCGCTTCCGGTGACAAGGCAATATTATTGTCCACTAAACTAACGTGACTCTCTACACTGGGTTGAACCTGTGTGGTTTCCTGTGCTTCTTCCATAACTATCTCCTTTCGGTTAGATAAAAAAAGCCGCCCTCTCTTTCGAGAATAGGCGGCTCAACTTGTTTGATACCGTTTATGTTACTGAGTTATCGGAAATTTCCTTTGCGGGGTAAAATATCCGTACCTCAACCCGTCTGCGTTTTCTCCTCTGTTGGTATAGATTTTATTCTGGTACATGGGTTTTAAAAGAGAATGTGACCCATGAACCGTTACCTTAATCCCCATTCCGATGGCAACTCCGATCCAGAACTCAAGTGAAGGCTTTTGATACTGGTATTCATCGTCATAGACGGTATGAACTCCGTATAAATCAATGCTCTCCACTTTCGTCCAGATCGCATACGCCATCATGTAGTCTATGCCCCCTGTGAAATAGTCTATGCCGAATGACTCGCATATTTCCTCCACAGGATACGGCTTGCTGGTGGGAATAAAATCGTAGTGCTTCAGCGTCAAGTAGGGAATCTCCATCTCGTTCACTTTCTTGAAGTGCTGAAGATACCGCGGTGCGGTCTTGTGATACCATGTGTCCTCGTCGCAATGCTCTTTCCACCATTCAACATCGTGCGGTTCAAAGATGATGTCAAAAGGGCGGGACATGATATGATCGTTTAAGCCCCATACTTGCCGGTCGCTCTCTCCGTGAATCATCGGAGCATCGTCCCATCCCGCCCCTTTGCCTAATATGTAAACTTTAGTAATCGCCAAGGTTCATCCATGTAATCGTAGCTGTTCCGGTGATTGTAACCGTCGCATCTCCGTCAATATCAGTCGCACTTGCAATACCTACATTCAAATAAGCATCAATAGCAGTGGTCGTTCCATCGAGGGGTGTCAACACACCGACTCCCTTTGATGCTGCCCCCGCTACATTAATGGTTGCACTGGCTGTGCCGTTTGTTGTCTGAAGAATATTCTGTTCTGTGGTCGCCAGTGTTCCATTGGCCTGTGTAGTACTACCAATTCCCCAGTTATATGTCACTCCCGCGTTCAATGTGTTGGCCAGAACACTTGTAGTTGTTAGCGCAATAGACCCCGTTGCACCCAAGAAAAGGATTCTTCCCTCCGGAAAATCGTAGAACTTTACGCCCCCACCCTGTTCCGTATCCCGAAGGGAAATTGGTGTTGCCGTAAAGGTAAACACGCTCTGGTGAACAGGGCCGACACCGTATTCAACAACGCCAACCGTTGTGCCAGTTTTCGCGCCAACGCCGTCAAGCGTCTTAAACGCTTTCTTGGCTGTGATGATCCCCGATGAACTCTGTGATAAACTCGTTAAATTCTGCATATCTTCTCCTAAGTCGAAATGGGGGGACTTGCCGGGACTTCTCCCGCAGTTTCCTGCATCCCCTGAGACTCGTCGTCTGTTGTTTCAGACCTCGGCTTATCTCTTGGCTTTAATGTGTTGTGGTATCGCTTCTTGAAAAACGTCACGCTTTTCTCAAGAGCCTCTATCTTCCCGTCCTTCACCCTTATGGTTTCCTCTAGTTGAGATTTCAGGGCTGCAATCTCAGCGTCTTTCTGTTGCAACGACCCCTTCATTCTTTTCATCAGATAGTCGTTGTTGTCGATACGCTGACCCTCGTATTCAATCATAAAACATCTCCTTTCTGGTAAACCTCGCCCCCATGTTCAGGGTTCTGTACCCGTGAAATGGCTTTCTGACCCTCGTAAATGTCAATCTCCACCAGGTTCATAAGTTCCTCAATCGCTTGCTCTTGAGACTTCAGAACCGTAAACTTCATTTGTTCGTCCGGCCTTAATGAACAGATATTCTGCCAGAGCATTTGCTTTGAAAGAGCGATAACGCTTGTGAAGTAGGGGTTATCCTCCAAATATCTCTTGAACTGCTCCGCATCACTGCCTCGGTTGATTATCTCCTGCTCTGTCATTTTTCCCTTTCTCGGCCTGATAAGCCTTAGTCAATACGTCAACAAGTTTCGCCCTTTGGTCAACCTTCTTGCCCTGCATATCCATTGCGTGTTTCTCTCTCGCAATAGCCAATTCCTGTATGGCTCCTTGAGTGTTGTTCTGCTGTTCAGCCATTTTGGTTTTGGCTGTGAGAATATCTCTCGCCTGTGGAAGTCCGGCAACCTTGCCCTGCATATCCGGTTGTATCTCGACCTTCTGAAGAATCTGCATTTGCTCGTTTCGTGTAAGTAGCGGATATAACTTGTCGATCTGTACAAATTCTTTCCAATCAATCTTCGGTGGTTGCTGTCTAGCAATCTCCGCGTTCTTCTTCATTTCCTCTACGCTGAACATGGCGTTTTCCATATTCAATCCAAGGAGTGCGTATTTCTTATCCACAGCGTTTTTCAGTTTAATAGGATCAGTCATACCTAGTTTCATTCCTACCTGAGTTGCGAACTGTAAGAACAAATCGACCTGTTGCGCCATTTGCAGTTTCTCGGCAGGGCTTACACCGATGTCTATTTCAATATCAAACTTCCCTTCAAGGTCTTCCTTGTTGACGGTAATCTGCGTCCCCAGGATTTTAACCGGATCATCGGAAGGCCATTTCTGATTGATGAAAATAAAGTCTCTTATGATTCCACTGATCGCACTGTTGCCGATTTGCTTGGCTTCCAATCTTGAACGTCTGTCGCCGGCTTTGGAAATCAGTGAAACACCTGTGGCGGTTTTGTTTAAGGAATCTCCCTGTAATCCCTGATTGTATCTTGATCTTCCCGTACCTTCTTCGGTTTCGCCCTTGGTCAACTCAATGGCTTTCAGCAAAGCCGTGATGTCAAAGTTGCCTGGGACAGCCCCTAATTTCTGAGGATCGCCTAAAATAACATCAAAGGGCTTTCTGTCCTTCAACATCTTCTGCATTCGTGGATCAGCAGTGACAAGGTTCTGATAGGTGGATTGCGCCGCCATGTCTTGAGCAAACCGTATTAAGTTGGTCTGCACTTTCGCGTCATGTTCCAAGATAGACGCGGGCGAAATACCAGCAACCTTATGGGGTTCCGGTATAATACACCCGATTCTAAACGGAGGCCGATTGTATGGGTTCTCTATTTTCTGAGCAACGACACTTCCCCCGATGGTCGTTATAATACAGGGTTCTAAAAGACCGTCCTTATCTATGTCCAGTTTGCAGTAAATCTCGTAGGCATCCAGTTCCCTAGAAAGGTCATCTTCTTTCTGCGCTCCATCCGTGATGATCTCTGTCGTGCCGTCAACCGCGTATTCAACCGCTTCCTGATCGACGGGCTTGACTTCGGGTTCTCGACCGATCATGCAACATTCGTCAAACGTACCTTTCTGATAGAGTCCGGCTTTCTCTCTTTTCCTGACTTCATCGAGGGTGATTCTGAAGGTATGATAAACCAATCTCCCTTCAATCCCGCCCCAATCGGTAATCTTGCAGTCGGAAGAATATCCGAAAGCCCAAGGAGCGAGGGCTTCCATATAAGGGCCCGCGTAAATGGTTTTCTTGCGAACAACCTTGACTTTCTCATAAATCGTGTCTTCCTGTTCAGTAGGAAGTCCGTTAGGGTCAACACCCTGAACGGGTATCTTGAGTTCGTCATATTTGGTAATGGTGTTCTGTTTGTCCAACGCCAACTGCATCATCTGTTTGGCATTTAGTCTTGGGAACTCTTTTGTCTCTAAGGTGAAGTCATCCTTGCGATAGACTTTCATCACGGAGTATCTGTAAAGACCCGCATTAAACAGGAAGTCATATAACCGTCTTTCACCATCCTGCTTTCTGAACATCTGATAGCGGATCAACTTTTGAAACTTGGAGGCTTTATCCTGGTTGTCGGATTTCATCACAAAGAAATCATCGGTGAAGATTTCCATGAGGTAGGCCAATCTCGCCTGATGGTCAGTATAAACCACCGGAGCAATAATCTTCGACCAGCCTTCTCTTTCATTCCCGTAAGGCGCACCCCTAAATCTGTTGTACCATTCTTCCCTTTGGTCTGATAATTCCGATTGAAAGTCGATGGCCTGGTCGAGGTCGTCTTGGATCAGTTCAAGTATTTCGTCGTCAGAAATCTTTATCTTTTCGTCCATTATTCCACCTTAAAAGATTCAGTGACTTGTATATTCAGAGGCGTTCCATTCTCAAACGCAATGGTTACTTTCCCGTAAAACTTCCTTGCGGTTAATCCTTTCAGCACCTGAAAGACTCTTGCTAGTTTCGTAATGACGGGTTTCAATTCTTCCATTGGCAGACGTTCTCCGTTATAGGGTTTGTGTCGCCTCTGCTGTTTTTGCATACTTCCGGTTTCGTGTCCTGTATTCCGCAAGTGTTGTCGTCCTGTAAATGAGGGCAGACAGAAGGCAGATAAATTGTCTGTATATCCTGACCCCTATTCACAACCTTGAACCCTCGCGTCTCGTAGAAATCAATCGCCACTTGCGGCATCTTGCCGTACGAAAACCCGATCCACCGGCAACATTCTCCGCACTGCTGGCAACTCATAACATGACCCTCGTTTCTTCATATCTAGTCTTATGTTCATATTCTGCGTACCATTCCGTATTCTTTAAAGCGCATCGGTAGAGGCACTCCGTAAAATCATCGTCCGTCTTTTGAGGCTTTAAAGTCTCAGGGTCATACATGAGGTTCTCAGTCTGCTCGATGGTCTTTACACAGTCCTTAAAGAAGAATAGTCCCGGCATTTCGTTTTCCGTCCATAAAAGATTGTTGACAATCGCTATCCCCACATCCTTGTCTTTAGATGCAGTCTCAAGAGGGTAATTCCTAGACGCAAGGGATTCAGACATAATCGTATATACGTCGATGTCATTTCCCTCGCCTCCCTTTGCCAAAGGGTCAATGCCGATGGAGTTGATTCTTTCGTAACTTCGTTCTCGGATTCGCCTAACAATTTCTTCAGCGATATACTTCGGATTTCCCCTGTCCCATATCTCGTCACATACATATTTAAATCCGTTCTTGAGTGTGGCAAGAAATACCACAGCCCATTTCTTAGAAGGGTGAAAGTCAATCTGAATGTCAATTAAAGCGTCCAAAGGTATCTTAAACCGTTCTTTGACGTGTGTATGACGCTTGAAACGGGGGAAAACCAGTGAGGACATATAAGACGGGTTCCCGTATAAACGCGCCTTCTTTTCGTCTTCAGTAAGGGTCTTAGCGAATTGGTCAATACCCTCTTTGGTTATCCCGTAGCCTACGTTTGAATAAATATCCCCCGTGATGTTGAACACTGACATATCCGGCTCACCGTTAGGAAGTGTCGCGTTAATAACCTCTCTGCTGATCCACGCTTCTTTAAGAAGGGTCATACAGAATAACTCCCTTCCCTTGCGGTCAATCAAACCCCTAGCAGCGGCAACGCGAACATTTCTCTTAGGAGGTTCGTCATAAATAACTAAATCCCCGTTCCATCCTTCAAACACATCGGAGTCTTGAACATTGGAAAGTATCTCGATTGATCCCCTCTTTCCAGATACCCACAAATACTCAACACCCTGATTATTCTTTCTCGTTTCAATAGGAACTCTCTTAGGCCACCAGAACTTCAACGCTGGTTCAACAACGGCTTTAACGTGGCTTTCCCATGCCTGACCGATATAACGGACTTTACGAGGTTCAGAATGAGGGAACTTAATCTTCTCACCACTCCAAGGCCACTCCCCCAAGATTGTACAAATAGCTAATATTGCGCCGATTGTTGTCTTGCCAATGCGGTTGCCGCCCGTATAGGTGAACACCTTATAAGCAGGATTTTTCCATGCCTCGATAAGCTGTGTCTGTAACGGGTTCGCTTCCCGCAATTCTGGAAACTGCGGAGTCCTGATAGTATTGAACGCATATATCCGGTTCTCCTTAAATATATCGTTCATCTGTTTAATTTTTTCAGGATCAGTAGGCAGCATATTAACTCGGACTCGTCAAACCTAAAAAGTATCGTGGGTAGCCAGGATTGTAATGCACAACAACTTCGCACGTTCCCGAACACGTTATCTCCACATACAATCCGTTCACGCAAAACATATTCATTCCCGTTGCACCATTTATCCCCAACTGTGAGGCATCGTAAGTAGATGTAGGCACAACTTCCTGACCTTCAGCTTTTGAAGCATGGTCGTAAATCGTAATAACAGGGTCATTGATACCGTCCGTGCCGACTAGGAAACCATGGAAGATACAAGGGCCAGCATACACTACGCCAGATGATGTCTTTTTAGCTGCCGGCGCGGAAAGAAAATACTCGTTTCTCATGTTTTTCATGCGGCGTACTCCTTATTGACAATGCGCTTCCATAAAGACCGTGCCTTATACCAATCAATCACACCGCAAAGTTCGGCAACCTTTTGTCGGAGTTCGTCAATCTGTCCCTTGAGTTCTTTGGTTGTCGCGTAATTGTCTTCATCTTTGACTGTCCTGTAATACTTGGCGGCTGAAAAGACTTCCCATGCCAATCTAATCGGCTCAATATCATCCCGTCTCTCATAGACCTCGTTAATGGCCTGTTTAATTGCATCGGCGGGTAGTCCGTGTCTGACCGTCCCGACACTGATTATCTTGGATACGGGAATATTTTTTTCAGCAAAAAACTCTACAATTTCGTCTTTCATGGGTAAACCCCCATTAGTAATCCTTTGTGTTGTCGTGGAGTCCAATCAGAGGGAACGGTTGTGACAACTGCGTTATACTGTGCCAGTGTTAAAGTAGCCGTCGCACAGTCCACGTTAATTCCGGCGTTTACATTCGCCTTCTGCTGGCTTAAAACAAGTTCTGCAAGTTGCGCTGAAATAGAGACATTCAGATTTACGTCAGCATCGTATTCAGTTAAGACAAGCCCTTCTGCTACGGGCTGAATAATAATCGACGCATTGACGGTCGGTTTATAAGCCGTTAAAATTAACGACTGACAGGTAGCCGACACTTCAAGGTCATCGGACACCGTAACCGTTGGCTTGTAAGCCGTCAGGACAAGTCCCTGTGAAGTCGCCCCGACATTTATTTCTGCATTTACAGTTGTCGGATATGCCGTTAAGGTCAACCCTTGAACCGTTGCTGATACATTCAGACCGGAATTGACATTCGGGTTATAGGCGGTCAGCGTTAGGGCTTGGCAAGTAGCCCCGACATTGACAGAATAGCTGACACTAGCCGCCTGTTCTGTAAGGGTTAAGGCTTGAACACTTGGAGATACTTGAACATTTAAATTAACATCTGTGACATTTTGTGTGACAACCAAAGAGGCGCAGGAAGCCAATACATTGACTTCGGCATTAACAACGGGCTTATACTGGGTTAAAGTTAGCGACTGACTTGTGGCTACAATGCTAGTTTCGGCATTGACCGTAGCGGCGTTTTGAGTCAGAATCAGGCTTTCAGCAGTTGCCGTAATAGGGACATTCAGTTTAACACTTGGCTTATAGGAAGTAAGAGTAAGGGCTTGGCATGAAGCCGTCAGACTGACTTCTGCGTTGACCGTAGGTTTGTATTGGGTTAAAACTAACTCAGTCTTGGTCGCAGAGACATTGACATCGGTAGTTTCTTCCCAGAACCCGTCAGCCCAGAAACCAGCAGCCCAAAAACCGTCAGCCCAAAAACTCATTTACGCGGCTCCCATCGGTGTAGCATCACCGTCGCCTACTAAGGTAATGTCGTTGATCGTCTCAACATTAACATCTGCTAAATGCGTAGAAGGGTCATACCCTGTATCCGCAAAGTCTTTTAAATCGGTTGCTGATTGAGCCGTCCCGCCTAAAGCCGTTACGTTGACATCAATCGTAGTCCCATCAATCAGGGAGTTATTCAGCGCAGCAGCACGGAATCCGTAAATAGGACTCGCCCACGGCAGTATGCCCGTCGCCACTCCTGTAAACCACCCAAACCCTTCTGTGTCGTTGTTAATTGAAGCCCCACCGGAAGCCGGAATCCCTATCGTATAAACTCCTGACGTTCCCTGATCCGTCCAATCGTAATTGCCTCCGGTTGTAGGAGTGACGGCAGTAACGGTGTAAGCTCCGGCGGTAGTCACGAAATGCCAGTTTAAGGCCATTCCAGCAGCATTGTAAGCCACAGCACCTTCAATGCTCTTGAAGTCTGTGTCGTCAATTAGTGGGTATCTATTGACGGGAACTTCCGCTAATGCTGTATCTACGTCGAAATATATATCTGCCATAAGAAACTCCTATTGATTTAAATAATAATAATACGGTTTAACGCTTGAACCCCCCGCTGTATAATAAACCCTGATTTTGATGTAATCGACGTGAAAGGTTGTATTTTTAGTGGTCGCTAGTTCAATGCCGAAGGTACTCGCAACAATATCACTCTGTGTTAGAGTTGTCCCACACATCTCTGTTGCGCCACCGTATGTTTTCTCGGTGGGTGAAGACAGTGCCCAAATAGTAGTGGAGGCCATATTACTACCAGTGCGACCACTAGCCTTCCTCAAATATAACTCATTTTCATAATATAAATCAGAATCGGCATACCTAGACATCACAAACTCGATGCCATCAATAGTGCTTCCACTGGGTATGTCTGAACTACTAAAACCGAAATTACTTAGGGTAAGAAGGTCACTGGCTCCATTCTTGGGAACCTTACAAGAAGCATATGATGTGTCATCCGCCTTAGCATAATCTGGATTTGACCAATCGACTGACGTACCATTATCAACTGTAGCAGCAGTCCCGGCAAACTTATAGTCAGTAACAGCCATTACGGTTTAACCTCCGCCGTAGCCCTAGTTACAATACCATCACGCAATTCTTTCTCAGCCGTAGGTAACTTCCCTTCATACTTGGCAGTCAATAGAGTGTCTTCTGCTGTGGTCAGAATAGGGGCTAATTTGATATAAACCTGGCAAGCAGTCATCTCGTCCTTGATCTTGTCGATAAAGAATTTACGGCATTTCTCATCCAGTTCCTTGCCGACTTTATCCAACACCCACTCTGCCCAACCTTCGGGAAATTTAGGGTCGTCAAGATAGAGTTTAAACCCATCCGCACAAGTCCCGTCAGCCTTCATCCCGTTACCCTTATTCGCATACTCCATTACAGGGATAGCCTCGCCAGCATCAGCGCAAGCACCAGCCTTACGGCATAATTCTATGAACTCGCTAAACTTGGATTTCAGTGTCAGCATATCAATTCCTTACGCAGCTTTCGTAATGGTCATCAGTCCCGACCCGTTCCATGTGATCGTCAAATCACCTGCAGTCATGTCAACAGGCCCGCCTAAATCCACATAACAAAGAGCGTCCTTACCGGCATCGGTATAATTGTAAACAATCGCCCAATACGCATCATTGTCATTAGAAGCGTCCTGCGCCCATGTCGGATTAGTAGCAGAATCAATCGTCACCACACCCGCAGCCTCGGTAACCAAGTCAGCCAGCGTCCCCAAATCAATCCCTCCGGTTACATACGTCCCGGAAGTACCCACCTCGGTAAAGTCACCCAAAGTAGGTGTCGCAAAACCCGCAGTCGGTGTAGCCGTATTGTCGCATATCGCACAGTAAAAATGATCCGAAGCCGCCCAATCCCCATCCAGCATCTTCGCCATCGCTTCTTCAAAAACTACCAAGTCGCCTCTAGCCATATCTATTCTCCTTTAAACCCTTTTTATAATTTTGCGAAAATTTTGGAGCCGGTGAAAGGAGTTGCACCCTTGACCGTCTGCTTACAAGGCAGTTGCTCTACTGTCTGAGCTACACCGGCCTTTTTGTAATTTCGTATGGATACAGCACACTAAATTTACGCACCGTGAGGCTCAGGGGTACGGGTGGGGGTACCCTTTTCCTTCATTCCCTGACTGCCAGTTCCCCACTTTGTGTCTTGTTTTGCCCTTCTTCCTCCACCACTGTTTTCAATGTTTACATAATACTACTTACGGGACATAATCTATCTTTGTAACTATGCGTTATCATGGTGGATGGTGTATAACCTATAATCAACTACTAGTATCGGCGCGCCTTCTCGGTCTATTCTGGCTTACTTTCATCGATGTCTATTACTTCTCCCTCCACTTTGCCTGTTTCCTGGGACTTGATTACACACCCGATCAGACCTCGGATGTCCACAGCTTGGATGCTTGTCGCTTCCCCTCTAAGTAGTTGAATCTTATCATTTAATACTGCGGTTGCTAGGACTTTCTGACTTAGGCTAGCCTTTTTTAGATCATCATCGCCAACGGAATTTACTATCTTTGCCTGTAAACTCTCTAGGACTTTATCTTTATTAGCTATGAATAGTATTGTATCAGGGTTTGATTTATAGTCGTGAACTAATTGTGATATTCTTTGGTTTGAGTAGCCGCACATATCAGCGGCTTCCTGTTGGGTGAGCTCACCTTTTGCTGCTAGTTCTACCGCTTTTTCCTTCCTAATGATTTGGTTTCTTTGTTTGCCTCGTTTTATTGATTCAGCGGTCATTTGGTTACTTTCTACCCAGTTTTTGATGTTGTGGTTACTTTCTATACAGTCTATTTTGCTCTGTACGCTGTTTTCTATGGTTAGCCCTTGTGATGGTTCAGGCTTGTAATCGCTGCCCGGCTGTCCGGGCATTGTCACCGGACGCGCTCTTGGTGAGGTTGTGCTCGGTGAAGTGGGGTTAGTTTAGCTTGCTATCCGCTTGCGCGGTACGCTACGCAAGACCCTGTAAGGTAAATCAATTTAATATATAGCCTCGATATAACCTATTTTTTGAGGTTTTCGAGTAATATGGCTTTGTATTTCTTGACGCATTTTGATATGTAAGGCTGTGAGATATATAGTTTATGTGCTATTTCTTGCTGACTCATCCGGTCTATGAAATACATGGAAAATATAATTTCAGAGGTTATACCCACTTCCGGGCATGGCTTTGATTTGTGGCGTTCATCTAATAGTATTGGCTTTTCCTTCTGTCTGTATGTCACCAGTGACAATTCATGCTTGAGCCAGGCGCATTGCTTCTTACATTTAGGTTTTTCTGGGCAAATATCACAACTAAATGGCTTACGTTTCATGTATTTAATCCCTCCCCTAGTACTACCGTTCTATTGTCTTATAACACAAGATCGGGATAGTTGGAAGGCTTTTATGTCGATTTTCTTTACATATTTGAAATTAATTTAAGTATATGATTTATTACTATTATTATAATTTAACACTATTCAACTAACCCTTTAACCCTAAAAAACGTCGATATTCTTTACATAGTTACATTATGTATATGTTTTGATTGTGTTTATTGCCTGTTTTATACCCTATTTTTGCCTTGTTTCAGTGTATTCTTACCAGTTAAACGTCGATAAACTTTACAAAACCTAATTTGTTTTGTATAACAATATTTAATAATATAATTATTTATATTTATTTTATCATATCATTTCAATTACTTAGCACTTAATTAAATAATATTTAAATGTGCTGGCATGGGTGATGCAATGATTAAATGCAAATACAAACAAGGAGGATTAAAAAAATGAAAAAAGGATGGACACGGAAATCTTATGACGCGCTGTATAATTGGATCGACAAAACCAAAAGACCGCAGGTCAAAAAAATCTTATTAGACGATGGTCTTGATGATGTCGTAACGCGCCTTGAGGCTGCCCAAAACATGGGGGAGTGGTACAAGATCACCCATGAGGCCGTTGCTGCTGTTGGCCCCGGAATTGTCGAGGCATCCGCAAATCAAGCAGAAAGAGAGTTGGGCGCTATTGTTGATAGTCAGAGATTATCAAAGATTGATAACGAAGATTATGATCGTAATAACATGGGTTACGAAGGGCATATTGACCGTCGGGGATATTAACTAACCAAAAGGGGGAGACAATGAATAAACACGACAGAATGTACGAACAAATCAGGAAACATGGCGAAAACTTAAACAAGGTTTTTGGATTGAATGAAGACCCTATTAAACTGGCTAAAAAACTTCATTCCTTAGAGGTTAAGGCTCACAAGTTGGCAACTGACTATTGCAATGGGGAAAACAATGTCACGACTGAAAACTGGGAAGATTTGACGGATGTTATTTTGTCAAAAGTCGATAAGGTGTTAAACTTTAAAGCACAAAACATTCCTGTTTATGTTAATGGCGATGCAAGAGGATATGCTTTGAAAATTCGAGATGAATACGCCAAAAACTTAACAATACATAAAGACTGGGGAGGTTATGGAATATTAGCCCCCGACTTTAACGGGGAGGTGTAACCATGACTAAATCAGAGTTGAAATACAATGTTGAGAATACAGGCAGCCATTTTTTTGAACGCTCGTCAATGAAGTTCTTTGGCGATACCATGAAAAACTATGGCGTAAAGTCGGCAAAGATCAAAACAAACTATGATGAGAATGATAACTATGTTGATGATGGTCTTGAAATTGAAGTCTGGGAGCTTTATAGAATACATCCCGTTAAACATGGTTTATGGTCATCCTCATACTTTGACAAAAAGACCTTTGAACGCAAACATCCCAAAACAATAAAGGAGGCTTAAAATGGAGCGCAAAACCACGCTACACATCCAAATAGATGAACTGACAAAGCGGAAATACAAGGTATTGTGTACCCTTGATAACTGGACTATCCAGCAGCGGACTGAATACCTTGTCAAAGAGTGGATCAAACTAAACGAGTACAAAATAACCGGATTAGACAAATAGGAGGTAGAAAAATGACGGACAAACACAACGAAACCGAACAAGCAAAGCCTTTTCATTTTGCAACAATAGGCGTTAAGGATGCAAGTTTTAAAGACTTACCGGAAATTAAACATCTTTGCCCCTGTTCACTTGAAATTAAAGAATGTAGAAAAATGAAGAACGGGGTGTATTTTGGAAAGCAATTTAATGTTGCAAAAGTAATATCATGGGCAAATAATGAGCGTTATGTGTGCGCTATTTATCCCATCGGTAATGACTTTGCACGTGAAACTTGTGAGGCATTGTTTAAATAATTTAAACCTCCCCTTTGCCTGGTCGCATTGGGGAGGGTGAAACTAACCCCCGATGAAAGGAGCAATTCTATGTATCACAGGAACGGAAACGAGTCAATATGGGTTTTGGTCGGTATTTTAGCAGTGTCGGCGTGTTTAACTTTTGAATATTTATATTGTATAGTTCAATTCCTCGGATAATTATTGGATGATTACACCAGCCCCGGTTCGCCGGGGTTTTCTTTTATGCCTTTTTATCTTCTTCAAAGACCAATATTCTTTCGCCATCATCTTCATCATTATCAATTAATTTCGCTTTTGGCGGTACCATTTTTAAATCTTCTATAATCGAAAAAGCCGTTGAACTATTTAGTATGAAAGTCACTTCGTGCTGTGTTCTAACAATCTTCGTTTCAATTAATTTCTTATACATAGTTTTCTTTTCCCCTCTTTTCCCTACCCCAGGTTAATAAATCCCGATGGTTTTAAACTACTTCATAATTTTTTTTAATTTATACGCATCAATCAGGCGTATCGAAAGGTTTTGGATTGCGTATGCTTCAAACTCGTTGCTTGGTTTATCTTCATTAATGTCTTCTCGAATCCTTTGCCAAACATGAACGGCCTCATGCACTAATAATCCAACAATTTCAATAGGTCGAGTTGTTTTATCTTGCTTAATGCCAACAAGAAAGCATTTATCATGCTTTTTCGTGCCGCTAAATTCTGTAACAGTGGCATCCTTCCCATCAGTAACCCATTTTATATCCTCTGATTCGGATACACCTAGCCTTTTTAATTCATTTTTAAACTGGTTTTCAGTCTGACATAGACCAACACAAAACGGTGATTCAATGATTGCCCTCTCAATCCAAACAGCACCTTTAGGTTTTTTGATTCCAGTTTTAGGTTTCATTCCTTTACCTCGATCCAGTCCTGATAAATATCCTCCGGCGTGAGGTTGTATTTCCATTTCATGTGTTCAAGATCATCGTCTATTTGTGCTAAGTCTTTTAAATGCCTGACCTTCCCTTTATATGTCCAGTTGCAAAACTGCTGCCTTGCGTCCGGTGATAATTCAGAAAACTTTATAATCCCATTTCTATAAGTCTTTTCCATATTATTTCCCCTTTATGTTATTTTCCACATACAGCGGAATTAATCCGTTCAACACGTAGTTTTCTTGCGTGTTTTCTCTTTATACGTTATCTGCTTAATGATATTACTCCCCTCGATGATAATGGAATCAGCCTTTCTTTTCTTGCTGTGATACTTGGCGCAGTCCTCGGCCTCGTCTAACGTGTCGCAGAAATCGGCTAAAATGTAGCCATCCTTGACGCAAAATACTTTGACTGTGAATTTCATACAACCTTCCCACCGTGTAAAATCCGCTTGTTTTCCACTTCAAAATTCCCCTTGTCGTCTATCGTGACAATGGCGCAACCCCAATTCCATTTTGAACCAAAAGGCGAATAGTCTGGGTGAAGATCGCACAAACAACCCACGCTCCATGCTGTCAGATATGTGTCTTTGATGTTGGTGTCTGTATGCTCAGAAGTCCGGTGAAGGTGTCCGCACAAAGCCCAGGAATTAGCCCGTAAGAAAAGCCCTCTTGCTGGATTAACACTTGATGTTATAGTTCTAAACTCATGTCCATGAACAACGGGAAGTTCACCGGCCATTATCAGTTGATGATAGTCTAAAAACTCGATTCCTCGCCCCTCAAAATCAAGCAAGGTTTCCATAGCCACCAATGGAGTTTCAACTAATTCGGGGCATCGTTCAGCGAAATAACGGGGCAATCTGTATTCGTGGTTTCCAGGTTTATACACGATATTCTCTTTTGGGAACATCTGCCGGAGATAATCAAGAAATTCCAAAAAAACCAAAACCTCTTTCATAAAGTCTTTTCTGATTACCGACTTCCAGAAGCTCAAGGCCGAGCAGTCTTGCATATCACCGTTCATTACAATACCGTCAACCTTGCGCTTCAATCCGTATTTCAAAGCAGCTTCAAGAGGTGTTCTTTCGTGAAATGGAATATGAGCATCCATAATGAAAAGATATTTACCTGCTGGCAGGTCATAGGGAGTTGTTACCCTTCGCCATGTGTCGGGCATATCCTGTTTTTCGGCTGGAATAATCATGGGATTTTTCTCCCTATTTTCTACCCCATTTTCTCCCCTGACATAACGAACTGCCGATCTCGCACGTTCTAAATTATTCTCAAACATCCCGCCGTGTATAGATAAAAGATACCTGGCGATACTCCGTGTCGGTAAGTGGTTCAGTCTTTGCACTACGTCTCTTACAATGTTATTTTGTTCGGTTGCCATTACTCCTCCTCGTCTTCGATTATTTTGACATGCCCACTGAACACGAAAGAACAAGCCCTCAAGAATAGCTCAAATGTTTCGCAAATTTCATCAAGGTTTGAATCATTCGGGATTTGCAATAATACATCCGAAACATCAAATTGATTGTCAGGGTCATGGCTCTTATAAAATTTTATCATCTCGGCCTCCTAAAAGGGAACTTCAGTTATAGGAACTTGTTCTCGGTCAATGGGCTTTTTGTCGCTTCTGATCTCAGAGCAAAGTATTTGCCATGACTTTTTCTTGTCACCTTTTTTGTCAGTGTATTCGCTCAATGTCAGCCTCCCAAAAACCGTAAGATAATCGCCCTTTTCAATTCCCTCACATTGAGGAATTAGGTCTTGAAACACAACAAGGTCAATCCATTCATTGACGTAACTCTTGTCTTGTTGCTTAAACCCCATTGAGCAGGGTATTCGCCAGACTTTATCAAACTTCTTAACAGCGTTACTCACCTTGACTTTTAATTGCTTGGCGTAAATTCCAAATTCTTCCATTGTGGCCTCCTATTTCTTTTTAAATAATTTCGTAACGTCCTTGCCTGTTTCTGTGTCAAATACTTGCAAAATCTCAATCATGTCAGCCGATGCTTTGCCATCCGTTGCCCACGGTTCATTGATTTTAGCTTTTAGTGGTATTTTAATTTTCGCTTCTAAATGGCGTTCTGGATAATTAACGGCGCACCAACTTCTTGATGCAAAATGAAATCCTGGTGACGAGCAAGTTACCCGTTCATCATCGGCAAAAACTTCACCTTTATTGAGTTTGTTAATACCAACTTGAAACTGATAACCGTTATTGCATAAACCATCTTCAAACCGTTTCCAGTAAGTGTTTCCTGGCTCAACACCCATAATCTTAACCATGTTTTTTGTGTTACGCAGGTCGGCAGAACTCAGGTCGGCAAAACGCAGGTCGGCAGAACTCAGGTTGGCAGAACGCAGGTTGGCAAAACGCAGGTTGGCAAAACGCAGGTTGGCAGAACGCAGGTCGGCAAAACGCAGGTCGGCAGAACGCAGGTCGGCAAAACTCAGGTCGGCAAAACGCAGGTTGGCAGAACGCAGGTCGGCAAAACGCAGGTCGGCAGAACGCAGGTCGGCAGAACTCAGGTTGGCAAAACGCAGGTCGGCAGAACGCAGGTAGGCAGAACGTAGGTAGGCAGAACTCAGGTCGGCTTTATTTTTAACCGCCCACTTTACCGCTAGTCCTATCTTGATTGATATTGATTCGTCTTTATTGCAGTCAATTTTTGCCGTGAATTGGACTGCACCCGTAAATATGTTTAGTATGTCGAATTTCATAACCCCTCCTAATGTTTATGTATGATATTTCTTGAATCAAATACCGCCTTCAATGCGTTCCGTGATGCCCTCTTTGCGTCCATGCCTAGTTGTTCGCAAATCCAATCCCAGTTGCCGCCGCCAGCTATAAACTCTAGGCTTTCCTGCCACTTTGGAACCTTAAACCGCACGTTGACAATGGCTTGTAGTATCACCCCGCACCACAATTCACGCTCGGCGTTCGGTTCTTTACATTCGTTTAAAACTTCACCCCGTCCGTAAGAGTCAATTCGGGTTTCATCTTTTTTAGTGATTTTTCTCCGTCTCATTATTTCACCCAGCAGAACTGAAAATTCTTTCTCATTCTCCCCCGGCAATCCCCAGCGATGAAACTCCGTGAACACAAGGTGCATTGGTCGGCGGCATCTTTACTTCTCTCCCTAGTTAAAATCTGCTGCCAAACAATAACCCCTTCGCTCATGTGAGGATTGACGTAGCCTTCTGACTTGCACTCCGATAAAACACGCTGAAATTTCTTTAATAATTCGTCAGGGATCTTCTTTCTAAAAACATCCCATTCAGGGGAAGTCTTTTGGTAAGTCGCCAAAAACCTTCCCATTTCTTCCTCGTCCGAACCTAGTATCGAAAACATGATCGTTTCCGGCGATCTTTTAGGTATGACCATTGGAGGGTGGGTGTTTAGCGTAGTAGTCCTGGGCGATTCTATCGGCCTCATCACAGGCGGCCTGATTAATTGCGTCCCGTTCAGTCCGTATTTGCCGTTTAAAGGTTGCATTGCCTGTTCCATTGTTACCACCTCTCGTTTCCCAAGTTCTTATGACTGCTTTCCAATCTTTCATTTTATTCTTGCCGACCATCCATCCGTTTCCGGTGTAATGGTCAACAAAGGTTTGAGGATTGATTGAGTTGTTGCGTTCTTTGCAATAAGTGGAAATTTCTTGAATGGTAGGTTCTTTAAAAACCTTCCTTGGGGATTTCCCTATATGTATATCTTTATCTTTATCTAATTCTTTATCTTTATCTGTCTTGAGGATTTTCGGAGTGACTCCCGAGTGACTCCCGAGTTTACGCCTTGACCATTCGTCTAGTAATTCGGTGAATTTAGGAATAAATATAGTTACTTTGTCATCTTCAATAGTGACGTTCCATTTTCCAGAGTTTGAAATAGTTTGCAAAGGGTTTGTTATGAGTTGTCTGTGAGTTTTATGAAACTTTCGCTTGAGATAGGATAAAGTTACGCATAAGTTCCATGAATCTTCGGAGTGAAATTCCCGAGAGTATATCTCAAGAATACCAAAAAACACCAAATACCCATCAGCCCCATGCTTCTCCATTAACTCAAAAATGAACGGGTCATCTAGGCTGTCTGATATGTGTTTAAACCATTTCATTGTGCTTCCCATCATAAGTAACTGCCACAGCAAGAGCCGCCCACATATCCTTTGAACAGCCCTTTGTTTTCTCTTTCCCTAGCAGGTCAATGAGTGCTTGCC
>ENA-UOWG01000719-UOWG01000719.1-activated-sludge-metagenome-genome-assembly--contig:-NODE-719-length-39756-cov-4.890834_pt1 | contig 39756 bp, 59 predicted proteins | sample MGYA00238147_ERZ761563 | MGnify/ENA primary metagenome ERZ761563 (study PRJEB28884, sample SAMN05720216) | anaerobic digester metagenome | isolation source: active sludge of municipal...
ATCAATTGCAGAAAAAATCTGTTCAATATTCCCGGCATCCGAGAACTTTTATGATCTATTCGGTGGCGGTTTTTCAATCACTCATTGCATGGTTGAAAACAGATCAAAAGATTTTAAACATTTTCACTTCAATGAAATAGAGCCGAATACAGTAAAGCTCATTCAAGAAGCAATAGCGGGAAAGTACAACTACTCTGTGTTTAAGCCAGAATGGATAAGCAGAGAACGCTTTTTTTCTGAAAAAGAAAGCGACGCGTATATTAATCTTGTCTGGTCATTTGGGAATTCTGGTAAATGTTACATGTTTTCAAAAGAGCTTGAGCCAATAAAGAAATCACTACACAATGCTGTTGTGTTTAATGTGTTTGACTCTTACGCTGAAAACCTATTTGGGATTAAATCTTTCACTAACAAGATGAGCATAACCGATAAGCGACTTTTTTTAAGAAGGCGATTAAGGATTCTAAAATCATATAAGCGAATAGAGTTGGAGCAGTTGGAGCGGTTGCAGCAGTTGCAGCAGTTGCAGCGGTTGCAGCAGTTGCAGCAGTTGCAGCAGTTGGGGCAGTTGCAGCAGTTGGGGCAGTTGGGGCGGTTGCGTTTCTATTCATCTGACTACAGGGATGTTCCAATAAAAGAAAATTCTATCGTTTATTGTGACATTCCATATAAAGGAACCGCCGAATATTCAAAAACATTTAGTCACAAAGACTTTTACGATTGGGCTGAAAAACTAAAACACCCTCTTTTTGTTTCTGAATATACTTGCGATAAACCATTTATGAAAACTGTAGCGGCAATAACAAAATGCTCATTGTTATCTTCATTATCGAGAGCAGAAAAAACCGAAAAAGTATACTGCAATGAAATTGCGTACAAATTAATCAGAAGCAGGGTAAAATAAATCATGGCAAAGAAGGGGACACGAGAGCAAGTCGAACAGCGCATCGAGGAAGTCTACGGGATGATGTGCGATTGTTACACGACGGGTCAAATCGTGCGTTACTGTGCAGAGCAGTGGGGAATCAAGAGACGACAAGCCGAAGGGTATATTGCCAGATGCAATGAGCGACTTGAAACGACGCACAAAGAGAGCTTCGAGAAAATTCACAAACGCGCAATGGATCGCACGAAACGATTCTATCAGCGGTGCATGAAGGCCAAGCAATACCCATCGATGGCATCTGCACTGAAAGAATTGAATGAGCTTGAGGGTGTAAAGACACAGCGCATACAACTTTCAGGCGATGCCCAGAATCCAGTCGTTGTTCAGATCAGTGACGATCAACTCAAGGACGCATTGAAAAAGGCACAGGATGAATGCTGATGTTCGTGATCAGCTAAACAAGCGCGTAAAGAAATTCCTGTGCGAGTCTGATCACCTTTACTTCACGCGGTATTTTTTCCACAAGCGGCAGAATCTAAAATTCATTGTAAATTGGCATCACCTTCTCATATCTGACACGGTAGAGCGCGTCATGCGTGGTGAGCTTCAGAACGTTATCATCAACGTATCACCGGGTTCATCAAAGACAGAGATCGTTTCTATTAATCTCATGGCGCGAGGGCTTGCAATCAACCCGTGGTCGCGCTTTCTTCATCTCTCCTACTCTGACGACCTTGCACTTCTCAACTCTCAGGCGGCGCGTGACATTATTCAGTCTGATGAGTTTCAAGAACTCTGGCCGCTTGAGATTGCAGACGATGCCAAGTCAAAGAAGCGTTGGAACGTAGTGGTGAACGGCAAACAAGCCGGTGGTGTCTATGCTGCTTCACTCGGTGGTCAGATCACGGGCTTTCGCGCGGGTCACATGAAAGAGGGCTTCAACGGGTGCATTATTCTCGATGATCCACAAAAGACAGAGGACGCATACAGCAAAACGAAACTTGCGGCGGCACAACGAAAACTGCTGTCAACCGTGAAGTCACGAAAGGCATCACCAAAGACGCCGATCATAATCATCATGCAGCGACTTGCACAAGATGACGTTACAGGCTTCATTGAGAGCGGTGGAATTCCCGGCAAGTGGGAGCTGATCAAGATCCCGGCCCTGATTGATAACGCCTATGTCGATAGCCTACCTGAAAGAATAAAGAAGCGCGTCGTATCGGATGATCGCCTTCCCGATGGTCGGTTCTCATACTGGCCGTACAAGGAACCCGCTCAAGAGTTGCTTGAGTCTGAAACAGGCGGCACAGCAGACAAAGACGGTTCAAGAATGAGTCGTCATGTGTTCGCTGGGCAGTATATGCAGAACCCGGTTGCACTTGGCGGCAACGTGATCCGTGGCGCGTGGTTCAGAAGATACTCAGTGACGCCAAAGATAGTTTCATCAAAGATATATGCAGACACAGCGCAGAAGACGAAAGAGCACAATGACTTTAGTGTGTTTCTATGGGCTGGCCTCGCAGAAGATGGCAACGTGTATGTGCTAGATCTGATACGCGGCAAGTGGGAGGCCCCGGAGCTAGAGCGAAACTGCATCGACTTCTGGAATAAATGCTCGCATCGCTTTCATGTCTCGCGCCTCTGCGTTGAAGACAAGGTGAGCGGAACGGGACTCATTCAGTCGCTTCAAAGAAAGAGTTCGATCCCTGTTCAGGCGATTGAACGAAACAAAGATAAGTTGACGCGCGTTATGGACGTTGTAGGTTATTTTGAATCCGGTCATGTGTTATTTCCAGAAGACGCGCCGTGGGTGTCTGATCTTGTAACCGAGTGTGAAGCGTTCACTGCCGACGACACACACGCGCATGATGATCAGGTTGATACGCTCGTTGATGCGACGCTTGACCTTCTGTGCAAGCCGAAACCGATGGCAGCATGGGGGCGAAGATGATGATTTCGCTTTTACACGGTGATTGCATAGAGCTAATGAAAACGATACCGGACGCATCGGTTGACATGTGTTTGACTGATCCACCATACGGAACGACGGCGTGCAAGTGGGATAGCGTGATTCCATTCGCTCCAATGTGGGAACAACTACACCGCATCGTTAAGCCAAATGGCGCTATATGTTTGTTTGGTTCAGAGCCGTTTTCAAGTGCTTTGAGAATGTCGAATATCAAGCGGTTTAAGTATGATTGGATATGGCATAAAAATTCGGCTACGGGTGGTATTCTCGCTAAATTCAGGCCCATGAAAGCACATGAAGTTATTTCTGTTTTTTCTTACGAAACGACGCCATACTATCCACAGGAAACCCCTCGGTTTGACCAAAGCGGGCGATACAAATACAAGGTTCAAAGCGGACGAAGCCCGAATCACTATCCCGGAATTAAGAAGATACCGCCGAAGCAATATGACGCCGATTTCGTGTCACCACGTTCCGTGTTGGAAATTAAAATTCCGCACAATTCATGTAACAGGGTTCATCCGACACAAAAACCCGTTGCATTGCTTGAATACCTCATAAAGACTTACACGCTTGAGGGCGAGATCGTTCTTGATTTCACCATGGGATCAGGAAGTACGGGCGTTGCTTGCGTCAATCTCAAGCGTAAATTCATAGGCATAGAGCGCGATGACCATTATTTCGATATTGCAAAAAAAAGAATAAATGAGGTGATGACATGATTAAGAAGTATTCGAAAGAAGCAGTCGTGAAGAGTACAGACGGGCAAGCTATGCGCGTCGCTGAGGCAGCTATTCTTTTAGACGTTGCACTATTCTACGTGTCGATTGGGCTAATCAAGGTTAAACGCTCGTTTGACGGTTGTGAATCGGGCATGGTACGATTGACCGCAGAGGGGACATACTTTGACCGAGAAGGAACGGTTAATCAAAAGACTGGTGACAAGAAAGTGCGAAGCAAGAAATTGCAGGAGCCAGTTTCGCGTTCTCCCAGAAAGTAAACAAACGACTTGCTCGGAGTTCTGCACAGCAGTCGTAAAAGATAGAACAACCCCACGCGGGCGGCACTATAAGATTCTCATGTCTGACCTATATGACGCGTATAACAACGGCATGACGGCGACGCAGGTAGCAAAAAAGTTCAACTGCCCTCCGAAGCTGATAAGCGAACGAACACGATGCACAGCGATTGATTGGAATGTGCCAAAAAATAAAAGAAAAAAAATTCAATATCCGGGTTAAACTAGAGATCAGAAGTTAAACCTTTTCACGGGAGGATTGAAATATGTCTGGTGTTGGAACGTTTGATGTTCATGGTGTTGGTCGTTACCTTGCCACCCCTGACAGCCTTAGCGATGCTGATGCTGCCAGCCTGTTGCTTGATATTAAAGGTCGCGCGATCACACGCATGGCGCGCGAAGACGGCCTCATGCTCGACATGTTCAAAGACGCCCAAGCTGGCGGCGTGAACGATGTCATTCAGGCCATTCTCGGCTATGATGGCTCGAACTATCGGCGCATTAAGACAGACGCCACGGGCCGCTTGATCGTAACGATCAGCGAAGGCTCTGGCGATGAGAAATCGGTTGCTGCAAGCGTCGCCGGAAGCGCCACACTCGCACTTGTCGTAAGTGACACACTGACTCAGAATGTGAAGCAGTGTCTGACCAACGTGATTGTGTCCGCGCAGCAATATTCGGAATATCAGGTGGAAATGGTCGATGACACGACGACGACCGTTCTCGCTTATCTCACCATTCCGCAGGGCGGCGGTACAGCCCAAGCCAAGTTTCAGAATGGAGAGGTTGCCTTCACACCGACAACCGCAGCGCCGACCATTCAGGTTCGCGGTATGGTTCTCGGACAGCCAGCCGGTAAAGAGAAGCCGATGCGCGCGACGATCTGCACCTCGACCGTTGTCTGATTTTAAATAGTCTGATACCATAGGGCCATGATGCTTAAATTGATCATGGCCCTTCTTTTATTGCTCGCCTTAACCACCTACTCAAAAGCCCAGTTCGTTGACTACAGCCAAACCACGGCCCTAAACGACGCATCTAATCCACTGCTCGGGATGAAGGTCAACACAGACGGATCAATCAACGTCACTCAGGCGGCGAGCACATCGACAACCGTAAAGATATTTGACGGAACAGGTCTGAATAATACCTATGCGAAGGTTGACACTGACAACAACCTGATGGTGTCCGTTGCAAACTTGCCCGTCAACGCCGCTTCATTCCTGTTTGAGCATATGCGCTATTCTGGAAGCAACGCAATGAACGTTTCGGCAACCCTTGCCGCACCTAAATGCTTTCGATACACGAACACCTCTGCCACGGTTGACGCATATGTGACGAAGATCGTCATCGTTGGGCTTGATGTGAACATTGGGACAAATAAGTTCTATGCAGAGCCGATCCTCGCAAACGGCATTCAGTACAACGTGAAAACAAATGGGACAACGGCCACGCTATCGACATTCAAACAGAACGAGGACTTAGTTGCGTTCTCCGATTCCTTCTATCTGAACACGACGCCAAGCCCGAACGCGCAAGACTTCTGGTTTTCGTATGAACAGCCGCTCAAGCTAGGAAAAGGAAATAACGACTACGTTGAACTGTGTGTCCGTGATAACCTTACAGGGTTGGTATATTTCAAAGCCATAGCAAAGGGGTTCGTGAAATGACGATAACAAATGAAACCGTTTCATTCGCAAAAGAAGTACCAGCATCAGGTGTGATGACTGAGGAAGTTGTGCTCGGGGCACTCGGTGGCAGCATTGGACTTGTGTCGCTGTCGGCTTGTTATGAGGGAGAATCGCACGTCGCTCTATACTTTCAGAAAGATCAGACGGACGAGGAAATCATTCTGTCAACACACGGTGACAAGACGATCAACCTTCAGCGCGAATGGTCTGGCGAGGAATACGCAGGAAAGAAAATCACAATCGAACTGAGTAATAACAGTTCACAGCAGAGACTCTTGAGCGCATCTGTCGAGGTTCTACACTACGAACCATAAAGAGGGAGCGTCCTATGTTTGAATTCTGGGAAGCTGCGGCGGCAAGTTTCGTGTTCGCTTGTATCTGGGTTTTCTTTGATTCATTCAGGACGAAGAAATGAAGAAACACGTTAAGGCAGGTGCTTTCTACAGGTCAAATAAGCAGGACGTGGACGAGATCACAGAGCAGTTCTATGCGTACTACCGGCACAAGCTCTATGATCAGGTTGTGAAGGCTCGGACAGAGGTGACTCTTCAGGTTCGTGCGGCGTATGGTAACACGGACGACTGGCACTATGCTGAGATGCACGCAAGCGGCAGGGCGCACCAAATGTTCTCGGCGATCAAGCGCGTCATTATTCAGCTCTCACATGGCTGTACGAACACCATGGGCATGCTGATCAAGCGATCATATCTCATGAGCTATCTGGGTGAGATCTACGCATACGAGAAGCTTGGCAGAAGACCAACCGGGATGCTCACGCGTGAGTCAATCGATAGAGCGGTGAATGATGACCTGTTCAACTCGAACTATAAGGATCGAATGGCGCATATCTGCTCAAATCTCTACAGAGAACTAGAGCGCACGCTTGAACAGTCAATGCTTGGTGACGAGTTCATGGGTCAGGCTCTTAACCGTGTTGATTCAGCGTTCGGCAAGATAGAGAGAATCGTTCAGAGCCGGGAAGCCGCAAAGACGCAAGCGCGCCCAGCGTATGAGACTGCAATCCTTGATCAGGATGACGTTGACGAGATGGTCGAGGAATTGCGTACGGTCAAGGGCTGGAACACGCGAGAGCCTAGAGTGTGGACTGCAACCGGCAAGCGTGGCTATGAGTTCGAGCGTGACATGAGAACGGAGCTTGTCAGGTCAGTCAGGTCTGGCCGCATTGACGCCGCCGAGTACGTCGGCTATTCTATCAAAGACTATATATGGAATGCCGTCGTTGACTCGAAGACAGACGAATGCTGTTTGAAGCGAGATGGTTTGACAATGACAGAGATAAAGGCAAAATTCCATGACGACACCGCGCCGCCTCTGCATTTCAACTGCCGGTGTGACCTGATTCCAAAGGACGAATTTCTTGACGACATATGGACAGGCCTCGGAGAACCGATCGAGGCAGAGGGGTTTGAAACATGGCTGAAAAAACTGGGATGAAAAAACACAGAGCCGTTACGGTAAACCGTGAGGCCGAGAAATATGATCCAGACTCGACGCCATACGTTATCAAGAACGAGCGGGATCGTGTCTCGCCTGTTTCACGTTTCATCGAAGCGGTTCAGAAAAACCCCGGCGAGTTTCGTGTTGTCGCCAAGATGCTCGAAGTAAAGAAGACAAAAGAAGGCATCAAGCATAGAGAGAAAAACGCATTCACAACCAAGTCATTCATGCACTCTATCTCAGAGGCAAACGAGAAGACAAAAGAGCGCGTTAACAAGCTCAAGGAACAGGGCTTTGACTACGGCGACGCCGATACGCCAAGCTCTGCGGCTTTCAACCAAGTGGGCAAGGACTTCATTCAGATCTTGGGTGGGCCGTTCTCGAAGCAGCTTTACATGTATGACTATCTCTATATGCACGCCTATTGCTGGTATCTGAAGAATCATAACCCAGTGGCGAAGCACATCGTCGCACTGATAAGTGATTTCGTCATGGGTGCAGGGTTCCGCGTGGCGTTCGATGACGAGTCAATGCAGGACGCATGGAAAGAGTATGAGGAACTTTCACGCATTCAAGAGCGAGCCGCGCTCTGGTGCGATGAGCTTACAACATACGGCGAGCTAATGCTGCGCCGATACGTACAGAAGGGCTTGCCAGTTTACAAAAGCTATGATCCGTCAACCGTTTGGGAGATCGTCACGAACCCACTCGACATTGATGAAGTATTCTACTATCACGCCCAGTTTCCGACGCAGTACCAAATGTTTACAGACGGAAAAATCCCTACTGGTGAATACGTGATCGAGCACATCAAGCCAGAGGAAATGCTGCACTACAAGATAAACGCCGTATCGAACGAGAAGCGCGGACGCTCTGATCTGTTCCCGATCATCGGGTATCTGAAACGCCTCGATGACTATACTCAGTTTCGTGTTGTGAAGGCACGTAAAGAAGCCGCCTATTGTTATGACGTGAAGGTAGACGGTGACAGCCGTGACGTAAACGCCTATATCGATTCAACGAGTGGGCCGGAGCCAGAACCCGGGTCAGATTTCGTGCATAACGGAGCCGTCGAGCGAAACGTAGTCGAGTCTTCTGCGTCTGGAAGCAGTGCAGACAAGACATGGGAGCAGCTAGTTAGCATGTGCGCGATTGGTGTTGGAATCCCTGTAACTTATTTCGGCACTATGGGTGATAACTCAGTCACTACGCGCGCGGGCGCGGTTCTCGCCAACGAACCCGTGATGAAGAAATTCCAGCGCCGTCAGGAGCTGTTCAAAGCTATCATCATGCGGATCGTCAAGGACTGGTTAGAAAGCACCGGAAAATCCGGCAACACGTTCAGGGTTATATTCCCAGAGGTTTTAGGGGATGACCGATCGACGAAAATAAAAGACCTTGTGCTGGCAAAAACAAACGGTGTCATGACCGATAAGATGTTCTGCGAACACGTCGCCGAAGAGATGCACATCGAAAATTATGACTATGCAGAAGTGAAGAAAGAACGCGACGAGGCCGAAGAGAAGATGCAACAGGATTTCATGTCTGGCAACTCCCCCTTGTCCGCTCCCGGCGTCGGTGATACCATGAAACCAGACAGTGCAAACCGTTCACAGATTAAGAAGGATTTAAAGCAATGATTGAGGTTGGATCACAGCAGGTAAGTAAAGAAACACAGAAATCACTTAACCGTGACGCTTATCTGTCAATGATGAAGCGTCGGATGCGTGAGATCGAGAACCCACTAAACTACATGGACAATGCGAAAACCAAGCAGGGTCTATGGCACCAGCGGCGCATGTTTGAGATCATGGGTCATCGGTTTCGGTCCGTAACTGAGGTCGAACGTTTCTGCATCAATGAGGGGATCAACCCGCTGAATATCAAACCGAAGCCCGTGTGGATACCACAAGGCGGCGGCGATGCTGATGTGATTTGGAAAATAGAGGTCATGCGATGAAAAAAATACAGAAAGAAGCCGTTGCATTTACCGCCTCAATCTCTGAATCCAATATTCAGATGGTCAAGCGCGAGGCGCAAGCGGTCATCCTTGAGGAAGGGCTTGGCAATTTCGGTGATGTAAACTACTACTCGAAACAGGCTATTGTGAACGCGGCCCCTCTGTTCGAAGGTGTGAAAATCTACGCCGATCACCCGACATCATCCGAGGAAGAAACACGCCCGGAGCGAAGTGTCAGGGACGTGGTTGGCTTCTGGCGTAACGTGCATGTGCAGAACGATCAAGACGGTCGCACCCGCCTATTCGGAACGGCTCACATCCTTGAGGGTGCTGAATACGAATGGGCGTGGGACATGGTGCGCGAGGCAGTGATGTACAAGAAGGCTTACCCGGACAAGAACCTGTTCGGCGTGTCTATCCGAGGTGACGGAGAGACATACGAGGCCAGCATAAAGGACTTGATCGAGGACGCAGGTACTCCCGTGTCATGCAAGGACAAGCTCATGGCAGCATCTGGAATGGGAAAAGAATCATGCAATGTGGTAAATTCGATCACGCCAGTATCGGCTGACATCGTGACCGAGGCCGGGGCTGGTGGAAAGTTTTTGACTTTAATCGAGAGTATTCGTGGCTCGAATAATCTTAACGAAAAGGGGACTGTAATGAAAAACGCATTGAAGAAAACCAAGGAATACATGCTTGGTGGGAAGCATGGCGAGGCCATGACTCTCGTTGATGAGATGCTTGAAAAGTGCGGCGAGGGCGAGCTTGTGATTCAGCACAAGGGTGACGCTGAGGAAGCAGCAAAGAAAGCCAAGGAAGAAGAAGAAGCCCAAAAAACAAAAGAGGCTGAAGAAGCCGCGAAAAAAGCGAAAGACGACGAAGAAGAAAAGAAAGCCAAGGAAGCCGCCGATGCTGAGAAAAAGGCAAAGGACGAAAAAGACGAGGAAGAAAAAAAGAAGCAAAAGGAATCTGCAGCCCGTGTTCTTGAGCTTGAAACCGAGAACGCTGCGTTGAAGTCCCTGCTCAAAGAACGCGAGAGCGTCGATCAGCGCAAGGCCATTCTTGAGGAAGCCGGACTTTCCGATCACTCAACTGAACTAAACCCCATCCTGTCCCGTTGCGAGAACGTGGACGAGATGAAAAAGCTCTGCGAGAGCTTCAAAAAAACCGCTGGTCAGTTTGCGACCAATCCTGAAAAGGGCGGTTTCGCTGGTGGAGCCAGTGACAACTCCGCAAAAAGCAATGATGATCTCATGATTGCAAAGATGCGGAAAACCAACTAAACTGAATCCATTGGGAGGAAAATGAAATGAAAGCTATGAACAACATGGTGCAGAAAATTAAAGGTTTTCAGCACATGGATTTAAATTGTGGCACGAACGTGATCCGTCAAGGATCTCTCGTCGCTTGGGACTCGACCAACAAGGTGATCAAGGAAGCCGCAAGCGACGCTGAATGTGCGAAGCTCTTGGGCGTTGCCATGGACACCGTTCCGGTTGCCTCGAACATCGACAACGGCGTGACAAGCGTCCCAAAGACGATGAACGCTGGATATAACGACATGTTCAACCTGAACACGACTGTTGGTGAAACATATGAGAATTTCACACCCGTGTATATGGGTGCTGATGCTCAGACCGTGACCACCGTGGCCGGAACGAACCAGATCGGCTATGTCCGTTTGGCTTCTGGCAAAGCGAGCGTCACTGGCGCGGCTGGCGTGATGGTCCCTGTGTATGTGTTTTCAAACTACCCCGTCGTGTCTGCTTAATAGGAGGATGACATGAAATTGCACGAAAGAAATTTGAAGGCGTTTAAGGACCTCCAAGCCAAGGGAATCAAGGCTCTCGCGGAAGCGATGAAAGCTGACTACGGCGTGGATATTCTCTCTGAAAAAGACGGCGTGAAGCTGTACGATCTTGAATCGTCTGACTTCTCTGCCAAAGGTTTCCGCGAAGGTGCTTACGATGTAAGCCGGAAACTGAAGGAACGCAATTCTGAGGGAACAATGGGCCAGTTGCTCCGCGCTGGCATCCAGATGACAGCAAACAACTGGTATCAGGCCGTTGAAGCCACATACAACAAGTGGATTCAGGAAACGACCTCGAACAAGCGTCAAGAAATGTATGCCCCGCTGAACCGCGCCGGGATGCCTAAGCGCACTGGCAAGAGTGAGACATTCAAAGAGATCGACGTTAAGGGTCTCGATGTTGAGCTGGTCAACTATAAGTTTGGTTCGATCATCGGGTTCGAGAAAGAATTGTTCGATGACGACCAGACTGGCCAAATCGCAACACGAGCCGGCCAAATGGGCGAGAACATGCGCATTTACGAAGATGCATATGCCTATCTCCGGTTGCTCGGTGCGGCTGGCGAAATCTCCGGCGATCCCGTTCCCGCATCCCCCGCATACGGCGGCATGAGCGGTCTGTTCAAGACCTCTGCGGCCCCGCATGAAGGCGGCGGTTTCAACCGTCCCGTGACCTTTCAGCGCCTCGGCAAACAGTCTCTGCAGGATGCTTTCATCACACTGCGAAAAATGAAGGACTTGCTTGGTAACAAAATGCTCGTCATGCCCGATACCATCATCGTGTCTCCAGACGATCAGTTTGACCTCGATGTGCTTTTGAACAGCACCATGTACCCAACGGCCCCCGGAACAGCCGGAACCACTGGCAACGTGGCAGCGAAAAACCCACTGCAAGGAATCGCGACTCCGGTTGTCTCCTTGTGGATGCCCGACAAGGCATGGGTGCTCATGCAGGCCGGTAAAGGTATCATCTTTCAGCGCCGTGAAGCGACAGAGATCGTGCAGGAAAACCCTGCATCCGGTCCAGCGTTCAGCGCAGACGAATATCGTTACAAGGTTCGCGCCCGTTTCGAAGCTGACTGGATTGATCCTCGTTTCGCCTACCTCGGCAACGATGGAACCGTCTGATCGGTGTCCGTTAAGTAGTTCTATGAAAGGGGTGGGTTGCAAAGCCCGCCCCTTTTTCGTATCATGAGGTTGAAATGAAAGCCGATCTACTCCGAGATTGTTTCGCTCTGTTCTCGAATACAGATGGGAGCTTTAAAACACTCTCGGCAGGAACATACAGACTACATGCTGACGATCAAGAGGGTTTTCTATTATCTGACTATGAAAAAATGTCTGCAACGATTGAGCTGAAAGACATTGCGGGTGCTGATCTCGGCGTTCGTCTTCGCGTTCTACATCGTCAAATGTTCGTTTCTGTACCACCGTATAAGTGGGTGAGGTCAGGACAACAGGCAACCATGCGTCAGTCAGGTGAATACGTTTTCGAGGGAAATATAAAAGCGCCCATGTTATCATTTGAGCTTGAGGTGCTTAGTCCAACGGTTCAAATACGTGCATTTCTAAACGTGAGGTGATGAGATGAGAGTTATCAATAAAGACCTAACCATCCTTGAGTTGTCTGCAAAGACAGCCGATTTCGACACTAAGGCCGGGAACGGCGTAGCTGTTCGTGATTTCAGAGAGCTTTCAATCATGGTTGACGTTCAGGCGATCACTGGATCAATGTCCGTCCAGCCTATTGTGAAGCACCCGCACACTGACAATTGGTGCAACCTTGGAACACCTGTTGCCATAACGGCGACTGGCGTTTACAAGATCGACCTGACGAATTTCGGGTCAAATATCGCAGTTGATGTATCGCTCACTGGAACATCTTCACTTGCAATCGGAGCCGTAGGGAAAGTATGAGCCGAGCAGCCGCAGGTTTCGGAAAGCGCGATAAGAAGCACGACAACGATTCCCGTGGGACTCGCTTTGACCGTGAAGAACAGAAAGAGAAAGACGTGAAGAAGTCAACCGACACGATGACGCAGGAGCTTGGAGAGGGCCCATATATAACGAACATGTCATGGGCATTTTTTCGTACTCTCGAAACCCCGCACATGGCCGGTCGTCGTCTTCACGTTGACCGCTATTATTTCAAGTCAAAGGTTGCGATTGACGTAGTCGGCAGGGCTGGCCCGGACGAGAAAGAACGCGCATACAAGCGTGATCTACTGAACAAGAACGGCATCATCTACACATGGACTTCGGTTGACAAGTCTATTGATCAGGCTCTTGTGGACATAGCGGCACAGAAAAGCATACTGGAGGGGAAACGCGATGGAATGGACAAATGCGATTGATACGCTTCGGCGTTTCCTTGGTGATGGGCCAACCGATAAGAGTTTCTGGCGTCAAAAGATGCTTGGCGAGGCCAACGGAACGAATAAAGAGTTCAAGATATTCAACACGCGTGTGGTTGTCGTTGTGTCTCCGGCCACACCTGTATTTCACGTCAATGGAACGGTGGCCACGGGAGCGGTAACAGACGCCATTCAATCGATCGTTACTCTCACGACTGCACCGATCAACGGTGATACCGTCGAGGCGACGGGTTACTTTCAATACTGGCTCGATGGCGATATGGAAGAGTTTCTGAAACGCGCCTCTGAGCAGATCATCGAGGGCGAGAACTACGAGAACATTCAAGAGGGACTTCGGGCAGCAGCGCAGCATCTAGCCGCATCATGCGCTTACAACAACCTTGCAAGTCGCTTTACAGAGAACCGATCAAGCCAGTATCAGCTATCGGAGCGCGGTGAAAAAGGCAAGGATATGGTTGCGGGGTTCATTGACTTGGCGAAATGGCACCAAAAAGAGGGTCTTGCCAAGCGAGATGAGTTCTATAAACGCCTTGGCCGTAGAGCAGAACCAGCTTTCGGCACAGCACTAACACACGCTCCGTCATACCAGCCGAAGAGATAGGCGAGCGGCGTCATGGCTCGCCTTATAAAATCAAAGGCGTTCACACTCGACAAACTCAGACGAGCACTTGCACCACCGAATGACTACACGGCGGTGCTCAATCTTATTTATAGAGAATTCCTTGCGATCGAGAACATGCGATTTCAGAATAACGGCATGGCATCCGGCAAGGGTATCGGCTCTTATCCCAGATGGGCACCACTGAAGCCAAGTTATGCGAAGCGCAAGGAGAAGAAATACCCCGGCCGGCCGATCCTCGTGGCATCAGGGAAACTTGGCAGAGCTGCAACGGGTGGCGCGGGGTCATTCAAAATCATGGGGCCTACTTTCGCCGCATTTGGCGTTATGGCAGACAAAGTGAAGTTTGCACCATTCCATATGACCGGTACCAAAAACATGAAGCCACGGCCATTCTTGGAAGCAAACGAGGCAACCGTTACGACTTGGAAAGAACTGATCCGTCGGTATATACTCAGAAGGAAAGGTGTCAAATAATGTACGGTATTGAGAAAACACAGAAAATGATCATTGCTCACTTGATGACGAAGCTCGATGCGCACCTTGTAGCTGTTCGTGCTTCGATGGGTGATGATAAGGTGAATCTTGTGCCGATCAAGACGTACTACCCGGCGGAAAAATACAAAGGGTATCGACTCCCGAGCGCGTGGGTGTTGCCGCGAAGCTCAGAATATCAAACACAGATGCAGAACAATCAACTCATAGCGCATGATGTCATTGATGTTGTGGTCGGTGTAGAGGGTAGAAACGAGGAAGAAATCACACGCGCTGCGTTCAGGTACACGCGTGCAATGTTCAATGCACTGCACCTTGAGCAGTTGGATGACACGGATTTCCGGGTTATCATACTCGTGACCGGCGAGGAATTTTCGCAACTCATGGTGAGTGAAGACGAACGAGACTTTCGAAAAGAGGGGCGTTTGACGCTTCTTTGTAAGCGACACGAGCCGCTAAATATAACGACCTAACGGGAGGATAAGAAAATGTCGAAATCGCTGATTAATGGAAACGTAAGAGAGATTCAGGTTACGCCTGTGCGCGTGACGTATGGCGGGAATGATCTCGGATTCTTGGTTGAAGGTACGGAAGTGAATATCGAGACACAGCTAGCCGATATCGTGGCCGATGCTCATGCGAAAACCGTTCTTGATCGCGTTAACATCGGAATGGTCGGGACTGTCAAGATCAAGATTGCACAGCTCACGGCAGAGAAAATCAAGGCCGCGTTCCCTTATTCAACGATCGTCACATCAGGGCCTAATAAGCTGCTCTTGTTCGGTAACTCCGTCGGAGAGCGTGACCTTGACCGCGCCGCCGCCCTAATTCTGCACCCTGTAAACAAGGCCGAAGCCGACTTGTCTGGTGACTGGAAATGCTGGCAAGCCGTGCCGAACGGAAGCGCAGCGATCACATATGATGCTGAGAATCAGATCGGTATCGAGGTAACTTTCAATGTATACCCGGATCTGACAAAGCCCATGAGCCATCAGTTCTGCGTGTACGGTGATCCGTCACTCGGAATCACAGCCTCAAGCGTTGGATCTGTGACGTTCTCTGGTGTCGGTAACGGCACTCTTGGTTCAACTGCAACCAATGACTCGACCACGAAGACTGAAACCTTCACGGCAACGTGCATCAAGAAAGTTGTTGGCGGCGGTAAGTTCGAGGTCATCGGCTCTTTGTCTGGTTCAATGGGCGTTGCCACGGTCGGCAGTCAGTTCTATAGCCGCTCTGCAAACCCATCTCAGTCTGAATTGAGCTTCAAGATTTCTGCCGATCTGACGGACTTTGAAGAGGGTGACGCGTTCACCATCCCGACAGTCGCGGCTACATATGCCTAAGATTTTTTCACCTCGCGTCTGATCCCCCAAGTGTCAAACGCATGCGGTTTCCGGCGGCCCCCGCAACACAAAAGGGCCGCTTCTTTTTTTTTCTGAATTGATATGGTACGCTCTTCACATGGGAGGATCACGCAATGCAAAAGAATGATGTTTTTGATCTTGATTCAATTGTCTCTGAGCAGCGATATGTGAAGTTCGAGGGTGAGCGGTATAAGATCGTTTCAGTTCCTATTCTGAGTTATGCCGACTACGTGAAGCGCGTCGAGAGCGATGAAGAAAAAAGTAGTGAGTCGGCGATGAACAGAAACAAAGAGATGATCAAGCTCTTTGTCCCTGACTTTCCGGTTGATAAGGTCGAGAGCATGACTTATCGCCAGCTATTTGCGCTCGTTGAATTTCTGATGAAGACGATGACGGACACAGAAAAAAAAACCGTTTAAAAGTCAAATTCAGTCAGAGCACTGAGGTTGATATTGAAATCATCATCTTCAAGCTGGCGCGATTCTATGGATGGACACTGGAATATATAACCAGCCTTTCCGCTCAGACATTCTTCACTGCGTGGCACTGTTTAGAGGCACTACGCGCTGAAGAGCAGCACGACGCGATAGTGGCAGCAACGAACCCGCACTATAGGCCGAAAGACGCTAACGAGGTCATGGGCTTCTATAGACAGCGAATGCGTTCCGCTGTATCATCTGTGGAGAACGATAGAAAATTAAGATCACCGGAGGATTTTGCTAGAGCGTTCGGTGCAAAGGTAAAATAACGATGGCAGAAGATAACAAAATTGGTCTTGAAATCGATATTGATGATAAGGCCGCTCTAGCGCAGATCAAGATTTTCAACGAGAAGACAAGCAAGATATTCGACCAGATGCAGGGTGACGGAAAGAAGTCATCCAAGATATTTGACACAATCGGCAAGGGCATTGTCTACGCGAACCAAGGAATCGAGCTTTGGAAGAACTCTCTTGAACTGGTCAACGCGCAGCTCGAAAAAATTGAGCAAGCATCCCACATTAAGAACATCGCCATCGGGTTTGAGATTGCATCAAAGAGCATCGGGGTGAACTCAAACGCTCTGATGAATGCAATATCTGCATCTACGAACGGGGCAGTGAGCAGACTTGATGCGATGAGACTTTCAACGAGCGCCCTTGATCGAGACATATCTGCGAAGGCAATCCCGCAGCTCATGAAGATGGCGCAAGCCATGGCAGAAGTAGACATGCGCGGTCGATCTACTGAAGAGATATTCAACAACATCACTAATGCAATATCGACCGGAACCGCGATGAGGATTAAGGATCTTGGTTTCAGGCTCACCATGACGGGTGATTCACAGCGTGATCTGAACGCCGTTCTTGTGCAGGGTGAGAAGATTGTCGGAAAGTATGCCGGAAAATTCGATGAGACCGGCGACAAAATAAAAGCATACAAGAACATTCTTGGTGAAGCGATCGACCAGATGAAGGTCAACGCGCTACCTGCAATGGGTGATTTTCTCAGAAAAATTTCAATAGCAGGGCTACAGATCGGTGAAACATTCAAGCTGATTAATATGTCTTCACCTTCTCAGAAGCTGATGAAAGACACCCTACTCGTTGATGATCAGAAGGCAAAAATCGAGTCGCTTAAACAAGAAATACAATCTCTTGAGACTCAGAAAATCAGCACATGGGAGAAGATGAAAGCCGCCACACTGAGCGGGTTAACTGGTGGAGGTTCTGACTACTCAGCAGAGGACGCAAGGAACGCAAAAAAACTAGAGAAAATGGAAGAGCTTCGAAAGGCCGAGGCCGCTCTCTATGCGTTCGAGTCGATGAGAGCAGTCAAAGAGCAAGAGGTTGCAGCGACAACCAGTGATCTTACAAATCAGGTGATTGCAAAAAAACACACTGAGCATGAAATAAAACAGGCACTACTGATTGCTGAATTCATTGCCGTGAACACTGAGATAACGAACGAAGAGCAGAGACTTCAGCAGTCCTTTCAGGTGAGAACAAACGCATCAGCGGAATACTACAACAACCTTATTAATGTTGAGCGCGAGAAACTTCAGAACAGAGAAATCACGATTCAGACTTTCAATGCAAAAATCGTGCAGCTTGAACAAGAAAAAACGCAGAAAATAGATCAAATGCAACAAGAGCTTGCACAAGCGCAGGCGCGCCGAAACCTTGACACGTACTCAAAAATGAAAGTAACAAACAATGATTTGATGACATCGGCGACAAAAATGGCAAGCAGCGTTCGGTCGTTAACAGACGTATTATTAAGTGCCGCAACGGACGGCTTCACCAATATGTTTGAGGCGATCGGGTCGGGATCGATGTCAGCGGGTGAGGCCGTAAAAAGCGCGCTATTAGGCGTGCTCGCCGATATTGCCGCGAATTGGGGTAAAGCGATGTTTTTACTGTCCATCTTTCCACCAAACCCGGCGGGCATGGCGGCGGGCCTTGCGCTCATGGCACTGGGCGGCCTTGTTCGCGGAATGGCTGGTGCATCGAAATCGTCAAGCTCATCGAGCGCGGGTGGTGGCGCGGGTGGATCGTCGGCTGTCACGTCGTCATCATCGCAAGAAACAACGCAGTCAACACCCACATACTCGGCAGAAAAAACAGAGCGTAAGGGCGCGATCATCAACATTCAAGGAGACTTCTTGAACACAGCAGAGACCGCCACGAGATTGCAGCAGATCATCCGTCAATCATCTGACGTTACGGACTTTAAAATACAAGCAGTCGGCGGGGGGATTTAATGGCACTCCGATCAAGGTCAATGTTTCTTTACGGGTATCAGGTCACTGAGTTTGAGCGCGCTCTTGATTTCAGAATCGTTTCAGGCGGTGACATACTTCAGGCGACGCTCAATGTGGGTTACTACAGTGCAACGTCACTCATGACAGAAGTGAAGCGAGCACTTGAAGAGGTCGACCCCGATCACATATATGATGTAACAATGGATCGCACAGTGATGTCAGGGTTCGAGAACCGGATCACGATTAAAACAGATGGGGCATTTTTGTCCCTACTCTTTGGAACGGGGCCACGCGCTGATACAAGCGTTGCCTCACTCATCGGGTTCATGAACGTAGACTATACGGGAGCCACGGAATACATAGGCGCACTCACGACGGGAACCATGTTCTCACCTGAGATGATCGGATATAGCTATCGCAGTCCCGAAGAGCTTCAAACACAGCAGGGCGTGAGAACCATATCGGCGTCAGGCGTGAAAGAGGCGATTGTTTTTGCAACCATGCAATTCGTTGAAGTTCAATTCAAGTACAATAAAGCACCGTATCTCGATGGCCTAAAGGCGTTCATGCAGTGGGCGACACAGCAGAAAAAATTTGAGTTCACGCCAGAGATGACCGACCCAAGCGCGTTCTATGAATGCACACTTGATAAGACTGCGAGCAGCGACACGGGCATGGGATACGAGCTGATTGAAATGCTTGGCGATGGGTTGCCGTTTCATTGGGATACTGGTTTAATGAGGTTTCGGAGGGTGATCACATGAGCGGCATAGTTGATGGCAAGCGAGTTGCGGCAAGCGAATCTAATGCTGCGTGGCTCGCAAAAAACGGCGATGATACTACGATCGGTAAACTGAATCTTGGAAATACTGAGGCAGAAAGCGGCGCACCAGTAGTCAATGCACAGCGTGAAATAAACAGCCTGAATGCTTTCACTGGTCGAGCTTCTGGATCTACTCATAACGGAAAGCCAGCATGGGCGGCGTCTACTATTGGCACCACTGATGACACACTGAAAGACAGGGCCGAGGCGTTAACCGCTTTCGGTGAAGCTCATGGGCATACGGGCGCGGCTGGTGATGGCGAGAAGATCGACGTATTGCAGCTATACGGCACGCAACTCAGAGAGCAGTTCGTCAAAGGCCCGTCGAATGTCATCGCTATTGGGTCATCAATCGACGTATCGGGGATCATGTTCGGTGTCCCAGTAAGCTCGGGGCCAACGGTCAAGGGCGCATCGGTCGCACCGCCTTACAACTATGTGATCGTGCTTCGCGCGAATGGGCTTGGAGTATTCAGCGACTCGACCGCACGCGTGTTTGGGCGCATATCGAATTCGGGCGGCTCGGGAGGCACATGGGCACTTGCGTTTTTCTCGATTGAGGGCGGGGTGGAAACACCATTCTCGTTTGGATCATCCACTGAGTTGATGTTCTACTATCGCCGCCTGTATGACGAAACAACGCGCCAAGTGTATGAGCAAACCGCGCTTGCGGATATTGATAAGTCATTCGTTGGGAATATTGGCACTTTCAAGTCAGAAGTTATCACAGAAGCAACAACCGAAGGTCAGACGGTTTTCCCGATCTCTTATGAACCGCTTTCCGACGATTCTCTTGTGATGCTCGTCGATACGGTTCCAAACCTTAAAGACAAATGGACACGCGTCGGGGCAACGGTCACCTTCAACGAAGGAATTCCAGTGGGGCGTCAAGTTGCGGCGTTCTATGCGCGCACTCAATTCGGCGGTGGTGGAGGCGGCGGCACTGGTTCCGTCGATGACGTTGCGCACTATCACACATTAACCACTGGTGAAGTCACGGCGAAAGCGATCACGCTTCCCGCGACACCAAGAACATCATCACGCGTGCTTCTTGACGTGATCGGTGGGTGCGCTCAGGTCTTTGGTGAGGATTTCACGGTTGCGGGTTCAATTTTGTCATGGAGTGGTCTTGGTCTCGATGGTATCCTAGAGGCAGGCGACAAACTGAGAGTATACTATCTAACTTAAAATAGGGGGCGAGTATGGCACTGATTAAAAGTAAAAACGTAGAAGCAAGTGGGTTAAGCGGTTCGGTCATTCGGTTCTTAAACGCACAGTGGATGCGGTGGCGCAACGCGGCTGACACGGACGACGTTAACGCCATGCGTGTGAACGCATCGGATCGCATTGAGTTTGGAAGCGTCCCGCAGGTTGGTTCTGATCCTTCTGACAATAACGACCTAGCTCGTAAATCTTGGATAGATACTCAGCTTGGAAATAAACTGAACACATCAGCTCGCGGAGCTGCGAACGGGGTTGCGTCCCTCGATGCGGACGGTTTGGTGCCGATTAATCAAATGCCCCCCGCCGCGATTGAGCGTCTGACGATTGTTACTGATCAGGCCGCGCGTTTCGCGCTCACGACTGCAATCGTACAGATTGGCGACACCGTAAAGCAGTCGTCCGATGGCCTAATGTTCTTTGTCGTCGATGACACGAAGCTCGACCAAGCGGCTGGTTATGAACCGTATTCAGTCGGCTCCGCTTCAAGCGTTCCTTGGAGTGGCGTGACTGGTAAACCCACAACGCTCGCGGGTTATGGGATCACTGACTATGCCTCTGCTGCGAAAGCCGCCGCCGTTGGTGACGCGATTGTTGACGGCGTAACCGATGTTGCACCTTCTCAGAACGCGGTGTTCGATGCTCTTGCATTGAAACAAAACACGTTCACATTCGCAAAAGAGAAAATCACATTGACTGCCCAGAACATCACAAATCAATACATCGACCTAGCACATACGCCGATTGCCGGAAGCGTCCGTTTCATGTTCGGTGGTCTTGAACAGGCCGAGGGTGATGATTACAGCATCGCGACGGCTCGCGTGTCGTTCCTTGGCGATATTGCAACTGGTGGTCAGTCGGCTCTTGTCGCTGGCGATGTGATCTATCTCAATTACGCTTACTGATTATGCGAGTTGCACAGAAACAGATAATCAACCCAACGGGAATCCCAGCCATGAAGTCATTTGACGGGGACGGCTCGACGGTTGATTTCGATTTAGATTTCACGCCTATCACTGGAAGCGTCGAGGCGTTTTTGAACGGCGCAAGTGAAACGGCGTACACATTGAGCGGGGCGCGTGTGACAATGACCACCGCCCCAGCTCTTGCTCAAACGCTCACAGTCTTTTATCGGAGGATGCCATAGTTATGAAACTCATCACCTACCTTTTGCTTGTCCTGTTTCCGCTCAACGTGCTCGCGGCTGGGAAATTCCAGAATGAGGATTTCAAATCTCAGGCCGAACTAGAGGCCAAGGGCGGCACAAAGGCGCAGCTACTGAATGACACAAAGGTGTACGTGACTGCGAATGGTCTGAATAAACGGCTCGATGAGGCGATCACAAATGGTGATATTGGTGGCGGCGGTGGCGGATCTTCTGAGAACGTGTTCTCGAACTACAACGCTGAGGGTGCAACAAATCCTTGGACCTGCACGAACGCCACGGCAGCTATTTCGACAGGCAACGCTGCTAGTCCGACGCATAATTTTGTGCTTACGGCAACGGCAGCGGGTGGGTATTGTGAGGCGGCCTTCACAACACTTGCAGGCCGCGTGAATCACGACTCATACCTCTACTACAAGACGACCGCTAGTGATGTGGTACTTGGTGTCTATTTGGGTGCAGATCCAAACCCAAAAAATTCAGCGACGCTTTCAGCAAAGAGTGCGATCAGTGAAAGCTCACACGTTACTTTCATCACTGATGGTGCTGCTACGGCTGGCAAGCTACGCGTGACGATGCCGACCGATACCACCGTTGTTTATGCTGATGATTTATATGCTGGGATGAACCAGACACTCACAAACCAGACGAATGAACCGCAGTATGACCTGACAGTGACTGGCACTAACTGGACGACGGTTCGTGCTGTCGGAATCCCATACTCGACAACAGATGGTAAGTGGCGGCTCAAGTTTAACATTCGTGGTTCAGTAAATGTTGCCACAGCAACGCCACTGGTCACCATTGCTGGTATTACTGCCCCATCGTCTGAGCAAGCGATAAGCGCCATTATTGTCGATGCCGGATATTATGTCACACAGGCGCGCCTAATAAGTGCAACAGGTGATCTAGCGGCCAATGCTCAAACAACTGCAACAAATTGGGCTTTTTCTGGTGATGTTGAACTCGCCAGCAAGCCCACATGGGCCACGAGTACAGGAGCTAGAACCGCCGTCACGGTGGGGACGGAGAACAGCAACGGATCTGTCACATGGAACGGGATTGCAGGATGCGCATTTGGTGCAACAGGCGGAGTCCTGACAAACCCAAATTGCAACACAGGAGTAGTTGCACCAACTGGGTCTGTTATATCAGGCGATGATAATTTTGAATTAACAGCGAAGAATCTAAAAGCTGGGCATACATACGAGATTAAGTCGGCGGGGAATTTCTACGCATCAGCCGGAACAGCGTCTACTGATTGTGAATTTTATGTTACATCAGACGGAAGTGATAGATATGGTTCTTTCCGTTTGTATGCCACCTCTAGTTCAGCTATAGATGGCGGCGGAGGAACTCTTGGGTATTACACCCCAACAAGTACCGTTTCATCGAAAAAATTCTCTGTTTACGCGACAAGAATAAGCGGCGATGGATCTTGCTTATGTGAAGCGAATACAATGTCAAGCAGGTCTTGTACTGTATCAATAAATGAAATCTACCCAACAGTTTCCCAGCCCGTGATCGTGAACAGCGTGACGACTGAATATCCGGGTCAGGCATGGGAATATTGGGGAGAACTGGACGACTCTGGGATCGTGAATTCTGGATCAGGTGGCTGGACAACTTCCAATTCTAGTACTGGGCGCAATATTGTAGCGTTCACGACTCCCGCACCCTCTACTGACGCATATACATGCGGGTGTTCAAGTATTAATGACGCCGTTTCTCATTGTAATTCACAAGACGGTGCAACGACAAAAACAGCCAGTCAGATCGCTTTTGGAAATGTTCGGTCATCAACTGAGGCGTATAGAAGTGCTACAATACACTTTCACTGCTACATAAAAAGGTGAAGAAATGAAACTATCCACCACAAGCCTTGTGTCACGTGCTGCGTTAGGTGTTTTGGTTTTGTGTAACGTATCGGGGTAAAAGATGAGCCGACTCATTTCGAAAATACCGCCATGGGTTCAACTCGCACTTCTAGCACTCTCGATGATGTTCAGCGTCGTGGCGTGGTCAATGAATACCTTTGTGAACAAGGATGCGTTCAGTATTTTGATGACTCGGATCGAAAGCATAGACCGCAACCTACAGGCTATCAAAAACCATGATCAATGCACCGAGTAGATACAACACGCTTAACGGCGTGCAAACGAAATTCCCAGCGTATGTGCTGCGCATTTCGGACTATGACATTCTGCTCGGGACAAGTGCGAACATCGGCACATACATTCGGTATGGTGATGCGGGTATCAGGTATGGTGACGCCGATCTGATCTACGGCGGCACAAGACGCCTTAAGAACGCTCGTGGCTGGATCGACCTCGACAATTCAACGACGCGCATATCCCAAGTGCATGAGCAAGAGCAGGGGCGCGCGAGTGTCGCAACGCTTCAGCTTTCGATTGTGGATTATGAGGGAGAGATCACAAAGCTCATCACTCCCGGGAAAGTCATAAACGATTTGCTTGGTCAGTCGGTTGAGTTTTTCGGGGGGTTCACACAGCTCTCATTTCCAGAGGAATATGTGCGCCTATTTCGCGGGTACGTCGATGAGATTCAGTCAATGCCCGGTCGCATTGTGATTTCACTTGTCGATCCATCGGCGAAGCGAAAACAAGAGCTATTTTTGACAGCGAAAACAAAACTTGTCGCCGCCATCGGAGCGGGTGACACGAGTATTCAGCTTGTTTCAGCGCAAGGATTTCACTGCCAGATCACGAATCCGAATGGTGACATTGACACGACCCACCTTGTCGGCTGTCAGATTGATGACGAGTTCATTCAATATTCTGGGGTTTCCGATGACACGCTCATCGGATGCGTGCGCGGCGCGTGGTCTGATCATGGAGGGGGGGCCGCCGCCGCTCATGACGCGGGGGCTGATGTTACCGCCCTGTTCCGCATGGAAGGAATCGCAATCGACCTCGCCCTCAAGGCCATGCTGTCCGGCTGGGGTGGGCCGTGGAGAACTGGCGTCGCGGTGCAGAGCATCAACATCACGGGTGAAGTGACGCCGCTCGCCATACAAGACACCATTCGATTTCCGGTTGATGTTCGTGATGTGTACGGACTCACGACTGGAGACTACATTTTCCTGACAGGGTATCCGGGTGAAGTGTTCACGGTGGCCGAGATTTTGGATCTGTACACCGTTCGAGTTGCAGAGCAAGGCATACTATTAAACGAGTCTGCATCGTCAAGCACGGCCTCGTTCCGCTCGAAATATGACGTGTACCCGACGACGTGCGGACTGAGAATGTCTCCCGAAGACGTTGACGTTGAGCGACATGAATATTGGGAATTCTCGTTTTTGGGTAGCCAGCAGATGAGCTTTTTGATCAGCGAAACAGAGAGCAGCGGAAAGACGTTCATCGAGAAAGAACTACTGTTTCCGGTATCGGCCTATTCACTTGTTAGATCTGGCCGGGTATCCATGGGCCTGACGCACCCGCCACTCACGACTGAGATTCTGGACATCATCGACGATGACACGGTTATTGATCCTGAGTCAATCGTCACGAAGCGTGGATTCAACACTCGGCGTTTTTTCAACGAGGTTCTGTTCAACTATGACAACGAGGGCGGGGATTTCAAGTCATCACTGCGTCAAGTCGATACCGAGTCACTCAATAAGTTCAAGATGACAAAAACGCTTTCGGTGGACTCGAAGGGGTTTCGCTCTTGGCTGTCTGGCGAGGTTCTAGCGCAATCCCGCGCTCGTCGTTTCCTTTCACGCTATCGCCTTGGGTGCGAGGAAATCAGCCTGAACGTGTCATGGGGAAAGGGTCACTTGCATGAGGTCGGTGACATCATCGTTCTGAATGACAAAGGGCATCTACAAATATCGAATAGCGCGGACGGTACGCGACGGATCAAAAACGTACCGATGGAGATACTTGATCGCACCGTTGGGATCAAAGATGGAAAGGTAGCACTAAAGCTCTTGTCCCGCGCCGGGTTCGAGCTTACAGATCGTTATGCTGTGATTGGGCCATCATCAACATGCCGAGTGGGTGGTGCAACATTTTTCGAGGTTCAGTCGTCATTCGGTGGTCGATATGGTTCTGAGGAATGGCAGAAGTGGGCCAAGTTCATCGGATATCGCGTGCGAATTCATCGGCCAGATTATTCGGCTTCTGCCGTTGTAATCATCGAGGCACAGGACTCAACGAACAAGAACAAGTTTTATTTCGCTGGAACACATACTGCACATGCCGGAGATATTGTCGAGCTTGCCCCATACGATGACACATCCGAGGACAGTGAGACTCTTGCAAAGAATGTTTATGTCTATCTCAACCCGTCTATAAACGTCGTTTCAGGGACAAGCCAGACTGCTTTCGAGGTATCTGATGCGAGTCATCTTCGCACTGGTGCAGTCATGCTCATTCACTCGCCAGACTGGACGCGCGTAAGTGTCGAGGCGTTCATTCAGACAATAGCAGGGACGACCATCACGGTTGATCGTGCGCTCGGGTTCACGCCTCAGAATGGCGATATGATCGAGCTTGTCGGATTCCTTGACAATGGCGCACCATATAGGATTATTTAAGATATGGGAGAACTACCAGCATCATTCGGGAAAGTGACTTACGAGGAAACGCGTGTTCAGGCGGCGACGACTCAAGACCTGATCACTAAGCTCGGGTCAAATCACAAGTATCTGTATGACAATATCACGGACACACTACCGTCAAACGACGCGGCAATTCAAACCGGGATCAATGACATGGTGGCGAGAAACCCTAATTTCAAGATGACGCTTGTGAAAACAGTGCATCTTGAATTCAGTCGATCTGACTTCATGCCGATGATTGCATATCGACGAAACGGGTCAAACCAAACGGCGTCAATTATTTTCGGGTACTATGATGACGACTATAAGATGAAAATAGATTTTCCAAAAGAGTCAGACATTGCAACATTCCCGATGGGTGAAACACGAATCTACTGCGTCGGGATGCGCGGAGACGTTGAGCACACAGATTTCGATGTGTATCGAGTGGAGCAAGTATGAGCAACATCACGCCAGAATATAAGCCGATGTACGAGGAAGATGTTGGTTATAAGCATCCGATCAATGAAAATAACATGCAAAAGATCGGTGCGAATCAGAACCACTACAAGGATGAGTGTGATGCACGAGCATCAGCAGATGCCTCACAGATCGCAACAATCAATGCGTGGTTCGCTCGTGATGTTCGCATGTTCTTGGAGTTCCATTCGTCTGCGATTGTGAGTGCATCAATGGATGACGGGAAGCGGTTTTTCGCTCTTCCGTTTCTTGATCAAAATAATATCGTGCCGAACGTGTTCAGTGCTCACCCTGATTTTGATTTTGTTCAATATGAGAATGAGGCTTCGTTTCCTTATGATGTGAACACTGAGCGCAAGGGGGTCATGCTTGCGGTTGGACTTTCCGGTGGTGGTGTAGGTGTTCAAGCGTGGAAGGTTGGGAATAGGACATGAGTCAATTCGATAGCAACCACTGGACACCGATATACACCGAGGAAACAGACTATCGTCAAAGTTGTGGAGAGGATTTATTGAAGCGCCTCGCGTGGAATTGTAATTTTTACGAGCCGAGAATGGCGACACTGAGAGCAACAGAAGATAGCCAAAACACACAACTGAACGGACAGACATCCCGTGGTGCAAATGCGAAAATAAACTCCCTTGGTGCAACGTCTCGCGGTGATCGCATGACGCTTCTTTATATGCGAAACACGGCCATTGAAAATGCAATCGTGATAGATGTGATAATCGGCGAGTTTCCTAATCAGCGAGTGTTCAAATCTCTCTCTCGTGATGGGAACCCAACTGGCATGAATATGTCATACAATGGGCGTCCGTTCGTTATCCGAGATCAAGAGCTATCTGGAGCTGTCAACATCATGTATGGTGGAACGGTTCAGCCAGTATGAGAACGCTTCTCCTTGCACTGCTCGCGCTCGGAGTTTCTTGCGTCGCGCTCGGTAGCAACTATCAAAACACGATGCCCGGAGACAGACCCATCAAGCGACTCATGGAGAAAACCCGATTTTCAGGGCCAAACGCAACGCCCGATATGCTCTTATCGCTTCGCCCTCGCCTCGTTGTGATCATGTTCGAGGTCTGGGATTTTTGCCGGCACTACGAGCTAGACTGCCCAACATGGACCTCGATCATCCGAAAGCATGATGGCGATTCCGGGGTTCACTCGGCTGGACGTGCGGTTGATGTGAGAACGTGGACGATCCCAGTGCCGTTTCAGATGGAGCTATGCGACTACATCACGAAGAAATACCCCTATGACGGTTCGCGCCCAAATATCCGATCATGTCTTTTGAATGACGGGGTGAGCTACGCCGGGCAAGCGGCGGCGAACCATTTGCATTTTCAGGTTGTTCGGTGATAAACTTATCCCCAGAACACTAAACCACAGGAGGCTTTTGTGAAAAATTTTATCAGTAGGATTTCAAACGCATTGGGGTTTTTGTACATTGTTTGCATCGTCGCGTCGGTTGTCGCGTTTGCTCAGGAAGCCGTTGTCGCCCCCGAGGGTGCTGACACGATTGCCGCGATCTTGACCTTCTTGGCTGGTATCCCGAAAGTGGGCGCGATCCTCGTTGCGTTCCTTAAATACTTCGGATTGATCGCCGCAGGTCTCACGCTCGTTACTGGTATCTTGAAATTCGTAAACGTGTGCCTAAAGTTTTTCGCCAAGCCCGAGATCAATGTGATCAACAAGATCGTTTCGATCATTGAAGTTGTGATCAGGTATGTCGGCTTTTTCTCGACGTTCAACATCCAGAAAAAGAAGGTTTAATGGTATCGACGCAAAGCCCACTCCACAATCCGGGTTAGTCGTCGCTTAAGGGGCCGATCGCGAGTTATGACCGCGTTCGGCCCTCACTTTTAAACGGGGGTTCAGATGTCACCTTTCATGATGTTCATAACAGGCTTCTATTCATTCATTAAGGCGTTGCCAGAGGTCACAAACCTGATTAATAAGACGCTAGACTTCATCGCGTTACAGCAAGAGATTCAGCACCAGAAGGAAGTCAACGCGCAGATGCAGAAAGAAATGGATCAACTCAGAGCGGCGGTCGCCGTGGCGCAGTCACCAACTCACGATAATACGCAGCTCAATGATCTGTTCAACGGGGTGAAAAAATGAAGCCATTTATTTTAATAGCACTGCTCTCTATTATAGTCTCGACAACCGCATGTGCGACTGCTCCGGCCAACTCGTGCCAGATTCCGCAGCTCAATGTAAACTGGTGGACGATTGACAGCCAGCTCCAAGCCCTGATTGATAAGCAGCATGACAAGAAAGTTCTATGCTCTGATAAGGCCGCCGAAGGATATGCGGCGTTATCGTATGACGACATCTTAGAAATTTTCACGCTCATTCAGATGTGTCGCCAGTGCGCCGGACAGATCCCCACGCAGTCACAGAGTCAGAATCAGCAGTAGTGCAGTTTTTCGTAAATATTAATTCGATGATTTTCTGATATAACAGACTCATTAATAGATGTGGCCTGATCGTCACACGGAAGCCCATGGACACTAACCGTCTTGTGTTCATGGGCTTTTCTGCATTTACAACTACTTGATTCCACTACGCTATTATTCTCTTTACATTCACTGTATATATAGTATAATTATATATACAAGGTTAGATAACATGAAACGGGGGGTTAAGACATGGGAATTCCAGATAAGCACGATATGACACTTTCTCCGTGGGATGCCAGCACAAGGGCACCCAGAGAATGCGAGACCACATGCGCGGGGTGTGACGCGGTTATCGATGATAGTGAGGCAAGCGCCATCTTCCCGTGTGGCTGTGAAATCGACAACGGACAAGTCTTCTGCAAGACATGTATTGAAGCTCTTCTTGATGACGGAGAGCACGACAAAAAATGTGAGGGGGAAAAATGAAAAACATATCGAACATTAAACATCTCATGCAGAGTGTTGATCATGATCTGACTCGCGTGACAACAGGGGCTAACGTGCATCAAATGGCATCGATCAGGCAGCGGATCATTGCCGTGGTCTATAACTTAGAAGACGCATGCAACACGAAAGAGGTCATGGAGCGGTTTCTTGAGTCTGGCGATTGTCAATCACAGCTCGCGCGTATCGTCAGGGATGCGGTCACAGACTGCAAGATAACAAAGGATGAGTCGAAAGCTGTTCGTCAGGCGGTTACGGAAATCATCTGCGCCCTGAATGCGCTCGCTGATACATGCGAGAAGATAGCGGAGTGATTATGAAACGACTCATTGACTATATGACGGCTATCTTTATTCGCTGGTTGATCGGCGCACCACTATTTGAAAGGAGATTGAAATGAAAGACAAGTTGCTTGTGATCAGAATGGACAGCAAGACACACAGCAGGTTCAAGGCGCAGTGTGCAGCGTCAGGGCTTACGATGACGGACATGATCATGAAATGGATCAATGAGAATGGAGTATCTAATGAGCAAGAAAAAAATTCATTGCCCACAGTGCGGAGTAGATCGGTCAATTCAAACGGGAAAGCTTAATATCTGCGGAGAAGTGGCTAGTGCTGAGTTCCAGTGCTTTGAATGTTCTTTTATTTTCTGGGTTGTTTATTCTGCGGCATTTATAACCGTTGAAGACTCTGACGGCGTGTGTAGGAAAGAAATTGAATTGAAAAAATAACGGGGTGACTCACCACACATAGGAGAGTTCAGAAGATGAGCCACCCCGTCGCCGGATCAATAGGCGCAGCTATTTACCGGCGATATCGACCTTTGATTTTCTGTTTGTCTCTTCATTCATGACGCTACGAATGTCTGACACATCAATGACTCCGCGTTCCCCACTCTCGATGCTCTCGCCGCCGTTATTTCCTACACCCGCTTTTTCCTTGTTAATCTGGTCATCATTCGTTTTCACTGGCGCAAGAATTTCAAGCTGTCTCTCGTGCATCTGCATCGGGCGATTTTCCATGATCTCGCCCCTGTAGATATACTCGACGACAAACTTCTCGAAATCTTTCCGCTCAGTGCAATCGACATGGCGTTTTTCTTCTCCGGCATGTATGACCGAAAGGATGCTGTGAACAATTTCAGTCTGTCCCTCGATCTGGCCTTTCCATTTCCGCTTCACCATCTCGAATTCAAATTCCAGTTCGGCCAGCTTCTTTGACGCTTCTGCGGCCTGTTTACCTTTCTCTGCGAATTCAGATTCAGTGAGCTTGAATTTCAATTCTCGCTCAACATTTCGCTCGACAAATCTCTTTTGTTCTTTCACTTTCTTGCTCATTTTTAACTCCCTATTTTTCATTCCGCGCTATGGCGGCGTTTGCGAACATCACGCACTCTTGCAGCTTGGTCATCGCATATTCAAGCTCAATAGAATCTGGACACATACTAATAAGCTCTACTGCATAGTCACGCGCAAGCTCTCTGATTTTCACATACCGCTCACCCTGTCCGGCTTTCGGTGGATGAAATGAAAACACTCGCTCTAGTGCATTAAGTGTTGCTTGGTCGGCATTATACATTTTTGATCCTCGGCTCATAGTGTTTCAGCTCCATTTCTCAGGTGTGTGCAAAAATTATTCTGTGCTCGCTCAAACAGAATGCGAGCGGCGTCAGTTTTAAATGTAGGCTTGATAAGCGATTCAACATCAATTGCTATGCTTAAAAGAGTTTCGCGGTCGGGCCTCAACTCTTCTTGTCTCTTTAGTTCTGCCGCTTCACGTTCTTTTTTTTCTTCTGCTTCTTTCTTGGCCTTAATTTCTTCACGCGCCCGCTCATCGGCTTCACGCTTCTGACGGTCAATGGCTTCTTGTTCTGCCCGTAGTCTGTTGCGCTCTGCTTCGATTTCACGTCTAGCGGCTTGGTCTCTTGCCTCTTGTTCTGCCCTCAGTGCGTCTAGTCGCTTTCTCTCTGCCTCTTGTTCTTGAGCAACACGCTGAAGCCTTTCACGCTCTTCCTTCTCTTGCGCTTCTTTCTTGGCTCTCTGTTCTGCTTCAACTCTCTGTTGTTCTGCAACTCGAGCCTGTTCAACTTCAAACTTCGCTTTCGCACCTTCAAGTATCAATCTGAATTCATCCTCTGTCAGATCTTTAATAATCAGTCCGGACGGGACAACATATCCGAATGTCGTTAACTCTCTGACTCTTGCCTCTAAAATGGCCTGAGACGCGCGTTCTTTTTCAGCTTTAATTCTGTCTTTTTCAGCATCAATGGCCGTTTCCTTATCCAACAACGTGGCCTCGATTGTCTCAAGGAGCTCAGTGATTCGTTTCGCTTCACCGTTAACTCTCTTCTGGTATGCAAGTGCGCCTTCTAAATATTTTTTTCGTCTCTTCTCGACTTCTGTTCTCTTCGTCTTAATATCCATTCGAGCTTCATGAACGGCATTATATCCGTCTTTGTCATCTATGCCGTTGATATTAAGCGAATGATACTTGTCTTTTAATTCTTGTATTGCCGCGTCAGTCACATTGAAAACAATGATTTCCGTTTCCATGTTTACGGTTGTTTCTGTGCTCATGTCTGTGTCTCCTGTTCTGAGAACGCCTCATTGATATTGCTCACGCGCTTTACGGTTGTGGAGTCGACAACAGACCCGTCACCAGTTATCAGCGTGTCGTGATCATACTCAGCTATGGCGATGCCGTTCAGAACGTCTGGAAAAATATCTTTCAATGCGATCCCTCGACAACGGCGCTTCATCATGATTTCAAAGTATTCAGTCCACGGCCCCGGCTTCTTTGGTGCTTGGTTCGCTGGGAATGTTGTGGTCTTAATCTCGAAGCCACGGCGCTTGACTTCACACACAGCGGCGACGGGTTTCTTGTTCAGGTTCTTATTCTCAACATTCACGGGCTTGTATTCATCATCCAGAAGATACTCGTTGATTGACTCAAGAAGCCCTGACGCCATGACAATTGCAAGGGGTCCGTCGGTGTGTAGGCTGGGCGTTCCGTTGATCACTGCGATTGACTTCAGACCGATCAGCGGCTTCAACCCAAGCTCACGAGCGAACTGCATCCCGGCCATGACCTTCGCAGCGGTGTCGTATTGCTTTGGCAGCATTCCAGACTGAGCAAGCACTGTGCAGAAGCGGCTCATCTGGTCGAAGTCTTTTGGCGCGATCAATCCGTTGTCATCGAGCGTGATCGGCGCTTTTTGTGGTGGCTGTGATTGAGTCGAAACATTCGCGGCAGGTGTCTTTGGTTGCACTGCGGCAGCAGGTTGTTCCTTTTTCTCATAGTCATTAAACATCGGTAGTTCGTTCTCTTTCGTACTCATCCTCATTCTCCTTATGTGTGGTTAATATTAACGCCTGTACTGTATCCAGTCAGGCGCGGCCAATGTATCAATCAATTTTCCTTTCAATACCGTTTCCTTATACTTCTCGATCAGTGATCTATAACCGCGACGCCCGTACTCAATGAACACATCATCAAGCTGGTATACTGAAAATGTATAGGGCGGTTTTTTCTCTACGGCGAGAATCCCAAACCCGTGAGGTTGTCCAGTGATTTTTTCCATAACGTCACAGTACAATGCACCCTGAACGTCATACCCATAATCAACAATCGACTTCGTGAATTCACGCGCCGAGCAATCTGAAGTGGTTTTAATGTCAAAAATTATAGGGCATGTCTTGTGCAGTATGTCCATTCGCGCTTTGACATGAAAGCCGTCAATCTCTGCGAATGCCGACACCTCAACATCACCAGACTTAAGAATAGATGACGCTGTTTTAATTGACCCGACGCTTTCAACTATACCGCGAACGATTTCGGCTTCATCAGAATCAAGAATAATCTTGTCATGGTTCAGTGCTAGAAACTTCGCTTTCTCAGCTTTCCCGTCTTTCGTTCTGAGGTTGAATTCGGGTTGCTCTTTCACCTGCTTCACATACTCATCAGGTTGCAGAAGCGCGAGATGAATTGCGCTACCTAGTCTCATGGCGTCACTCTCTGCACTGTCTTGAAAGAAGTGCATAGTCGATGAGTTAAGACGCAATAGACTTGACTGCGATAATGCCTCGTGTTCACGATATGGCCGCGCGTCTAAGTCTTTAATAACACAATGGTTATTGTTGTTTTTAACGTGTGTGCGCAGCTCTTCTAGGTTCATTTTCTCTCCTATTGTTTGACATGGTTAGTAACGGACATCTATATATAGTACGGGTTCACGAAAGTAAATAAAAAAATCAGTTTACAACCGTTATTTTTCTCTATATAAGATGAACACCATGTCAAACAAGGAGATTAAAAAATACGCTGAGGAAAATAATGCACAACATATATGGCCGCGCTAGTGAGTGGTTCAAAAAATTCTTTCTGAGTATTCTGTCACCTCTGGCGTTACTCTCTGAATGTTTTGACATGGTAACACTCACTAGCGAGCCACCAATATAAACACTTCTGGGGGGAAGCTGTATGTATGTTTCAGAGATAGAAATACAAAACACAATTTGGGATACAGAAAGGCATCTATTAACATCACTAATCAAGTCGAAAAACATGCGCGGCATGTACTTAAGAGAGTACACAATTCCATTTAATTTGAGGCCAGACTTTATGTTTATAAAGAAACATAGAGACTCTTTAATGGTTCAGATAACAGAAATAAAGATAACAGCCGAGTCAGAGGCAATATGTCAGGTTTTAAAATATAAGTATGCAATGGAGAGGCTCGGAGCAGGTCACGTTCTATTATCTATTATTGCCAGATACTTTGATAAAAGCATTTATGCTGCTGCATCAATAAATAACATTCGTCTCATAAGAGCAACAATGACAGATGAAGGTCTCTATAGATTTGAAACAGAAGACAACCCATTTACTTACTTTGACAAATCGAATGAAAATTTAAGCGAAATAAATAAAGCCATCTATACTGTGATGAGTCAATAGATATGAAAATTCAAATCATTAAATGGGAAAAATACCAGCCACGTAAAGATTTACAAATGACAAGATGGTTTCGAATGGATCATATGTTCTTTTTTGATTTTGAAATGAGACAGACATTTACAAGAACCGATATGATCATTTGGGTGTCATTATTAGCGTACGCGAGCATGAAGAATAAAAATGGCAAAATTTACGCTTGTGTTGCTGCAATTTGTGACGCGACGCGCGCGAATGAAAATGAAGTAAATTCTGCACTTGAAAAACTTGAGCAAGAACAAATGATTACAATAACACGTGACGCCGACGTGACGCCGACGTTACGTGAGCGTGACGCCGACGTAACACTACAAGACAAGACAAGACAAGACACTACAAGACAAGAGAAAAAGAATCTTGTTCGGAGCGATTTCATCGCACCCGAACCGACGGTCAAAAAAATTGAATTCAATTTTGAAACGATGAAATTTGAAAACATAATTCCTGACTATATCGCTAAGTGGAAAGATGCCTATCCAGCAGTTGACGTTGAAGGTCAAATAAAACGTGCCGAGGTGTGGCTTGCGTCAAACCCGGCGAAGCGGAAAAAAAACTATGCTGCTTTTTTGTCTCGTTGGTTTTCGAGAGATCAAGAACGCGGCGGTTCCATCAAAGCAAACTCAGTTAGTGAAATTGACAAAAACTTTATTTTCGGGGGTGAGTCGTGAAACAAGAAACTTTTTCAGAACAGATTGGGAGACTGCGGTCGGTTTACGGTGATCGGAATTATCCAGACGAACGACTTCGCTTGTTTTGGCTTTCGTTTAAGAACATCGACGATCAGAAATTTGAGGAAGCAGTTTCAACAGCGATTGAAACGATGAAGGTCGCACCGCTTAAACAGGACTTGTGGGAAATAATAAAATCAGCAAGAACAGACAGCGGAGACACAAAGAGAACCATCGAAAACGGCTGTGAATACTGCAATGGATCAGGATTAACGAGTTACGCAGAAATGCGAGGCGCTTATGAATATACGTTTTCGGGTCGATGCCGTTGTGACGCCTTTGAAAAACTTGGATTGTCAGAAACGATAAACCATGCACCCGCATGGGTGTTTGACAAGAAATTCTGCGGGATAGCAAGAAACGGAAAACAGGTGGAGAGATGAGCCGCTTAATCAATATGCAAATTGAAAGCTGTGCCGACTGCCCGTTCAATCGTGTTGAGTCTCCAGAGAGACTTCGATGCGCGAAAGACGACAGAACCGTGATGATCTGGAAAAGTGTCGATGAAGCCCGGGAGGTGATGTTCAAAAATTGCTCACTCGTGATGTCGCATCAATGCTGTTTCTGTTTTGGAAGCGGTAAGCGTTTCAGTCAACAACGAGATGACGAAATTCTGTGCGATTATTGCAAAGGGATCGGAAGGATCGAGCAGATGCCATGAATTTCAAGCGAGGTTTAGACGAGCAGCGCGTTAAACGCGAAAGACAAGTAAAGATATCAAAAACGAATAACGTCGCGTATAGGCCAATTGTGGCGCCAAGCACAGCGCGTTAAGAAACGAGGGGGAAATGAAAAGCAACGCCGATTTGTTGACCGAAATAGGTTGGTTAATGAAGCGTACAGTCGAGCTTGATCGGATTCTCAAGAAGCTGGTCGATCTGAAAATCTATCGAGATCAGTATGGAGCAGATGAAAAATACACGCGCGAGAAGGCGCTTGTTATGGACGAGGCGATGAAACTATTAAACACAAAAGGAGAAGGTTATGAACACGGTCGAGTGCCCCGAATGCACGTCAGTGAATGAGCCGGTGAAATGCGTGAAGTGCGGAAAACAACTATGCGAAGAATGCGCCGGGCTGAATGAAGCCGTCGAGTGGGTCTGTGCAGATGGGTGTGAATCATGACAATCAATAAATTAATAAGAGAACTGCAAAAGATAGAGCAGAAACACGGCAAGCGCATCAAGGTCATGTGTGCCGCAAAAGACATGTATATACATTTCAACGAGGTATATTCGCATGTCCACGTCAGGGAGGTTTCTATTGAATGCATTGACGAAGGCGACGGAGATGGTGGAATTATTCGCCACGACGTTACTCGCGTGGTGCTGTCATGAGCACCGATAAATTCATTTTTATAGTATACGACTCAAGGGGCGAAGAAGACGGCAGGAGATAGAATTATGAAAAAAGAAGATATCGACGCGATACTGACAAAACACGCTGAATATTTACGAACAGGAAAGCTCGATTTAAAGGCCAACCTTAGCGGGGCCGACCTGAGCGGGGCCAACCTTAGCGGGGCCAACCTTAGCGGGGCCGACCTGAGCGGGGCCGACCTGAGCGAGGCCAACCTGCGCTGGGCCGACCTGAGCGGGGCCGACCTGAGCGAGGCCAACCTGCGCTGGGCAAAAATATACTGCACTAGTTTCAATCTTGGATGCGGAACACTGAAAATAAAGGAGTGCTCTGAAGATCTAGTTTTTCAACTGCTATATCATGCCGCAAGACTTCCAGCGTGTTCGGAAGAATTGAAGGCGATTTTGAAACCGTATGCGGACAATTTTCGTTTTGTTGGTGTAGAACTACCGGCCATAGAACTGAGGAAGTCATGATCACCAATAAACAGTTGGAAGAGTGGCGGGAACTATATCAGAATGCAACTGTTGGCCCGTGGTATGCGGGAAGCACAACAGTATTCGCAGAAACAGCATTCGGAAGTATGGAGTTGATAAACGAGGGTGGTGGGTCAACTGTAAACGATCTTGAATTCATCGCTGAAGCACGAACAGCTGTCCCTCTTCTTATCAGGGAAGTCGTGAGACTCCGCAAGGCGCTGGATGGTGTTAATAGGTGCGAGACGTGCCGTTATTACTTCCCAGATAGAGATGATACATGTGCGCTAATTCTTACTGAATGCAATGAATCTGGCTGGAAACCAAAGGAGTGAGATGTGAGTATCGGAAAGCACGAGAAGCCGAATAAAGGTGAAACTGATATCTGGTTAACACCGTTGAATATAATTAACTCTCTCGGCCCGTTTGACTTAGACCCATGCGGTGAAATGCATCACAAAACCGCTTCCAATATATACACGAAAGACGGCTTACAAATGCCGTGGTTTGGAAGAGTTTGGTGTAATCCACCATATAGCGAGGTAGAAAAATGGCTTGATAAATGTGTAGAACACAATAATGCCATAGCATTAGTTTTTGCTAGAATGGAAGTTAAATGGGCACAAAAAATAATACCGCTGTCGAGCAGCGTTTTCTTTCCGAAAGGACGCCTGTTTTTTCTAACAAGAGAACTGAAGAAGAAGGGTAACGCTGGCGCTCCAAGCATGTTTCTTTCTTTTGGTGCGATCCCGAATTGGAAAAGTTTGGGCTGTGGACTTGAGTGGATAGTGAAAGGGAGTAACCCATGAAAGTATGGAAATGCCCGTGGTGTGGTTATGCGATTGATGACACACAATATATGAGCGCCTCGCATGATTTTGAGTGCCCAAGTTGTAGAAAAAAGAACTTGCATGAGTTCATATCTGAAACCGTCATTTTAGTTGACGGGCTAAAAGCCGAGTACGTCGCTACATTCGTGCAAGACGAGAAAATGAATTATGTTGTAAAGGTGTTTGAGTTCGACCCAAACAAGCCGCTGGTAGGTGATTTTGAGGGTAAGCGGTTCAAGATGACTTTGGAGGAAACATGAAAGTGCGATGCGTGAAATGGGCGACATGTTTTCAATTCGGCTGTTGTCATATTGATCAACATGAGGAGCTTTGTTCCTGTGATGACAAATGTGCAGGTGGTGGCACCTGTGTACCCGTCTATACCGAAGAGGCGTACAAGAAGCTGGAAGCTGAGTTGAAAACCAGCGCAGCTGAGTTGAAGACCCTCGCAGAGGAGAACGCGAAGCTGAAGGCTGATAACGCTGATCTTCTGGAGTGTGTGAAATGGTATGCGAATGAAGACGTTTGGAGTGCAACGGGTGATACGTGCTGTCCAGCTATGCTGTGCGGGGAGGATATTAGGAATATATCAGGAATCAAGGATAGGTTTTGTGGCGGCAAAATTGCTGCAGACTTGCTCAAGAAGCTGTAGGGGTGATGAATATGGGAAGATTAAGCGAAAATGATATTAAACTTATAGAAGAAATGATTGCTAAACCTAGCGGCCCAGCCAGAACTCTTGAGGAATGGATTGAGAATATACCTGGAGTAAGTTCGGCGGTTGTTCGGTCTATATTTAGGGGTGGATGCAATTGGCAGAAGGAACAAGACGCCGAAGAAATAGCGAAGCTCACCCGCGAACGCGACGCCGCGCTTGCAAAAGCGGGGGAGATGAGGGCGATGCTTCAAGAGTGCTTAAACGAATACATAAGGAGCTCTAAGTTTTATTGTTTTAGCGGCATTATTCTGAAACTCGCCGCGCTGCTTAAGGAGGAAACGAAATGACAATACGAAAATTGACAGACAAAAACAGAGAGTTAAGGAAAGAGCTTGAAAAAATAAAATGGGATCGGGATCTGAACAGTCAGGGAAAGACATATTCAATGCCGCCGCTTATCAGAAGAATAGCGCAACTTTTTTCTGGCGCTGAGCGGTTTCACTGGTTTGGTTAATATTAAGGGGGGGATCATGTTAACTGGGGTTGTGTTTACAATTGTTCTATGGACGTGCATCATTGCGGCTATCTATTCTTTGGTTAAGACGGTCATTGATTGTCTGGAAATATTTAAAAAAATAATACAAGAAAGGGTTAGAAAATGAACATCATCGCGTTTTTCGATTGTCACTGTGACGGGGCCGATCCAACATATTCATGCACGGAGCTTGTGAAACGCATTGGAGCCGCCATACTAGATGCGCGAACACTCAACGCAATGATCATTCTGGGAGGCGACAACTTCGACGTGAAGAATTCAAAGAATCCAGAGCAGACGATGAAGGCGAAACACGCACTATATGAAATGGTTCGTTCTTCGGGTGTTCCTTTTGGGATAGTTGATGGGAATCATGATGGTGTTAAAAGCCTTGATTCTGGTCGCGTGACCTTAAGCTATGGAATGCAGTTATTGTTTCTGCATCACGGCGATGAAGCGTTTTATGGAGCAACACTCGCGTCACAGCGTCGCGACTACGTGCCGGGGTGCGGTTCGTTCATGAGACTCTTAAAGCGCATCGGCTCGATCTACAGGCGCGTAACTGGCTGGAAGCTGAACGACAAAAAAGAAAATGATCTTGTGAACATGACAAACAAA
>ENA-UOWG01000720-UOWG01000720.1-activated-sludge-metagenome-genome-assembly--contig:-NODE-720-length-39752-cov-12.913142_pt1 | contig 39752 bp, 40 predicted proteins | sample MGYA00238147_ERZ761563 | MGnify/ENA primary metagenome ERZ761563 (study PRJEB28884, sample SAMN05720216) | anaerobic digester metagenome | isolation source: active sludge of municipal...
TTTTCCCGCTCGCCGGCCCAGCGGAACAGCAGGGCCGAGGCGGCGAACAACCCGGCGAAGAAGGCGTTCAGGGCCAGTACGCCCCATGCTCCCGGCGGTTCTTCGGCGGGACCGAAGCGAAGATGGCCGAAGAGCAGTGCGACCGCTGGAATCAGGACCAGCAGGGCCGCCGCCGCGAACATGACGCGGACCATGCCCCGCGGCCGGAAACGAACGATGATGGCGCCGATGAGGGCGACGGCCGGCACAAACAGGTACATCCGGTTGGCGGGGTTGTTCTCGCTGCCGATGATGCCGACGGCCAGGTTGATCCAGGTCAACAGCAGCGCCGCCGCCACCGCGACGCCCACGGCGGCACGGTACACCGCGGTGCGCCCCCTCCCGGAGATCAGCTCGAAGGCGAGCCCCGAGCCGAAGAGCAGGGCTCCGGCGACGATGAAGTCGAACGGGCTCCAGTTCACGCCGCTGGCGAACTGCATCGCGGCCAGGGGGATCAGCAGCAGGAACCCGGTCACGAGCGCGATGCGCACGATGTTCTTTGTCGGCTTGGCCATGGTCCTCAGTTCTCCTTGAATAGTCCCGCCAGGATGATCAGGCTTGCCAGGTCAATGTGCTGCAAGGCCATTCCCAGAAATCCCTGCATGCCCTGCCGATTCACCATTTCATCGTCCATCCCCAGGATCCCCCGCGATGTTCGCCGCCTTCACGGCGGGCTTGTTCCGGACCCGGAATACCCAGGCAGAGAATAGGAGAAGGATGAGGCCGACCGACAGGTAGATGGTGCGCAATCCCGCGATCCTGCCGATGAGACCCAGGATCGGGATCAGAATGACGGCGGACAAGTTGAGAAAGAACGAGTTGAACGAGGTGATGGTCGCCCGGCTCTCACTGCGAATGTGGCGCTGGATCCGGCCTTCGACCAGGACCTGCAGCGGCGCGGCCAGGAAGTAGGCCAACCACAGGACGGCGATGACCGGAATGCTGGGATAGAGAGCAACGGCAAAGAGACAGAGGGCGCTCAACAGGGGAAAGGCGAAAAAGACCCAGGGCCTGTCCTTGAACTTGTAAGCGGCTTGGGCGCCGGCGGCGTTCAGCATCGACCAGGCAAAACCGGCGATGCCGAACGCGTACAGCGGCAGCCGGACCAGCTGATAATAGAGCTGGTCGAACTCGTCCAGGGTGCCGAAAGTGATGAAGATGACGCCAAAGCAGGCGAAAAGATAAGGCAAGACCCGGTTGCTCCTCACTTCCCGCCAGGCGACGCGGATGAATTCCATGTAGCGGGTCCTCCCGTTCGCTTGCGCCTTCGGGGCCTCGCGGATGCCGGCGGCAAAAAAGGCGGAGAAGAACAGGGGAACGGTGGAAAGCAGGATGGCCCAGTCCAGGCTGCGGCTGGCGATGAAGCCGCCGCTGACGAGGGAGAGAGCCAGGGCCAGGTGGGAGAAGGACGTCTTTCGGCCCAGCACCTTCTCATAGTCCCCGGTTTTCCCCGCCAGCTTCAAGTGGTCGTACAGGAGCGCCTGGGTCGTGCCCGAGGCGAACGCTTCGCTCAGCCCCCAGAGCAGGAATCCCAGGCCGTAGAGAACGAAATCGCCGCGCGCGAAAAACCAGGTGACGAAGCATCCGGCCTTGATCAGGGGAGCGAGCACGAGCATGTTTCTGCGGCTCCAGCGGTCGGCCAGGGCGCCGGTGGGTATCTCGAAGACCAGGACGGCGAAGGCCCACCAGCCCAGGAGCAGGGAAATCTTCAGGATCGACAGGCCGCGGATGCTGAAAAAAACGTTGTAAATCGCATAGGCGAACACGAAGTCCAGGAAGAAACAGGCCAGGTAGAAGTTCCGCAGGAATTTCGGCTGCGTGTCCTCGGGCATGGGCGCCATTCTAGCGAATTCTCCCGGCAACGGCAAGCTTCATCCCCGCCCCCTTTTGGCAATCCATCGGTCATGTCCTGGCCGGTACCCAAGACCCTCGGGGAATCCATGGCTGAGATAAGGGAGAAAAACCCATATTCATGAGGTAACAAGGAGAACCTGCAGGCAGAAACCTGGAAGGTACCATGGCGGAAGGCATGGACCGTCCGCAAGCCGAAGCGCAAGGAAATGACTTGGCCGCTCAAGTCAGGAGGCACGACATGAGGAAGATGACCTGGAGCTTGATCCTGATCGCATTCCTTGGGGGAATCCTTGCCGGCGCGCCGCCGACGATCACGATCCTGGCGCCCACCGGCGGCGAGAACTGGGTCCTCGGCACCCAGCATGGGATCGCCTGGACGACGATCAAGGGGCACAGCGGCACGGCGTATATCAACCTGTGGGGATATAACGCGGCCAACCAGCTGATCCACCTGGGGCCGATCGCCCAGGTGAACTACCAGGCCGGAGGCTATTTCTGGAAGGTCGGTCAGCTCATGAACAGGAAAGTCGGTCCCGGCCGCTACTACATCCGCATCGTCGCCCTGTGCCCGAGCTTGCCCAAGATGCAGACGATGAACCAGAATTCGTTCCGGCTGCACGCGTTCTCCCTGCCGATGGCTGTGCAGCCGAATGGATGAGCCGGAAGCGCGGGATGGCTTGCGCCAACAGGAGGGAACCATGTGGGTCTTGAACAAGGGGTGGTGGGGCATATGGGCGGTGCTCCTGGCGCCGGGCGTGATCGCGCTCGTGATCGGCATCCTCAATCCCGGCGCCCGCACCGACGACAACATGCCGCTGCGCACGTTCGGCATCATCTGGATCGCCCTGCAGCTCCTGATCCTGGGCGCCATCCTGTTCTTCATGAAGAGGCAGAAGGAGCGGGCGGCCTATTTCCAGAAGAACGGCATCCCGGGCACCGCCACCATCCTCGCCGCCGGCACGACCGGCACCACGATCAACGACATGCCGCAGATCGAGCTGAAACTGGAGATCGAGGCGCCGGGGCGTGATCGCTATGCGATCACCGACAAGCGCTGCTGGAACCCGCTTTCCCTGGCCGGGCTGCAGAAGGGGAAAAAGCTGGCGGTCCTGGTGGACCCCGAGCACCCGAAGAAGATCATGTTCGTGGACGATTCGGGGGCCTAGGCCGGCGGCTTGCCGCCCGAAGGCGCCCGGCCGCTTGCACTCCCCCAGCGCCGTTCATATAATCGGCCCATGGAAAAGAGCCCTCTCCTGCTCCGCAACCGGCGCCTGAGCACAGGAGTCCTGCTCGCCGCCGCCAGTCTGCTGGGCTCATGCCACACCGCCGACGATTTCAACCTGAAGGGCGGGGTGCTGGCCGTCTTCGCGGTACAGGAAGAACGCTTCGCCGTCTTCGCCGTCAACCCGGCGACCTGTGAGCAGATCATTGCCCTGCGCGACGGGCTTTCCCGGGCTTCCATCCCCAACGGCCGCGTGCGCCGCGGCCAGGTTCACTACAATCTCCCCTGGTCCTGGCACATCGATCCCGACGACGTGGCCATGGCGGAAGCGACGATCGAGCTTTGCGATGCCACGCCTTCCTACATCGAAGCCCACCTGGACGAATGGCTGGGCACGGTCGTCCGCTTCTGCCCCTGGTCGGCCCGGCTGGTCTCGGTCACGGATTATCGCTGAGCAGACCCGATCTTTCCGGGCGCGGGCCGCCCGTCTCCGCTCCAGCTCTTGACTTCGGTCCCCGCCATTCTTTATGATCCGGCAGGGATCGAAGGGGGGAAGGAACATGCGCAAAAAGCCGGGATTCATCCTGCTCGGCGGACTCGTCCTGTCGCTGGCCATCGCCCGCTCCGCTCCGGGCAGGGGGGAAAGCCTGGACGATGCCGTGCAGGCGGTCCAAGCGATGATCGCCCAGGGCCGGCCGCGGGCCGAGATCGCCGCCTGGGTGACACGGACGGTCGATGAACGCCTTGTATCGCTGAACCGGAAGACGTCCGACGAGCGCGGTGGCATGCATGACTCGGCCTACGAAGTCTCCAAGGAAGCCTTCGACGCCTGGAGCCGGGAGGGCGTGGGCGTGGACGAACCCTATGCCTCGGCCCACTGGACCTGGGTGAACAAGGTCGGCCACTGCCAGGAGAACGCCCACCTGGCCTACCACATCCTGATGATGGCCGGCGGATCGGGCGAGGATCTCGGCGAGCTGGTCTGCGGCGACCACGTCTACGTGGCCTGGGGCATCCCCAAGGGGTTCAGCGGCGAGATCACCATCGCCGCGATCAATTTTTGGAAGGGCGCCTGGATCATCGACCCCTGGCAGGGGGTCTGCAAGCCGGCGCCGGAGGTTGGGCGCCTCGACTTCGAGATGACCAAGGCCGGATTCAAGGCCATCAACCGCGTAGCCACCTGGAGCTACGCCAGCTACCTGAAAAAGTACCAGCTGTGGCTCACGGACTGCGCCGACCTCGGCGGCCGCTATGGCCTGGAGAACGACACCCTGGTCGTCACCGGTGTCAGCGGCAGCAGCAACATCGCCATCGGCCAGAAGCAGTTCATGAAGCCCGCCGGCTGCTTCCAGGTGGTTGTCTCCGGTCCCTGCCGCGTCCGCGTCACCTTCCGCAACAGCGTCCTGGAAGGAAACGCCAACGGCCGCTTGGCCGCGCTGAACCAGGTGATCGAGGGCAACACCCGGTCGGCGTCGGTCTCGCTGGTGAAGATCTCGGGGCGGGAATGCCTCAAGGTGACGCTACGCTCGGAGGCGGGCGGCGTGGCGGTCATCCGCGAAGGCATCCTGCGTAAGATATAGGCGGAGACGCGCGCTCAAGGGGTCAGCGTCAAAATGCCTTCCACCTGGCGGAGGATCCGCCGGCAGGCGTCCGGCAGCGGTCGATCGGAGCTCGGGAGCAGGGCGGATGGGCCGGGGCGCGGCTTGAATTTTCCTTCGCTTCGCGGTACACTATGAGAAATTGATGGCGTTGATTTCCAGAACATTCCTGAGAGGCGACCCAGCATGACCGAATCCATCGAACAAAAGAAAAAGGCGATCCAGCAGGAGATCGAGAAGCTTCACGAGGAGTACCAGGTCGAGCTGCCCAAGCGCATCGCCGAGGCGCGCGGCCAGGGCGATCTCAGCGAGAACGCCGAGTACCACGCCGCCCGCGAGCGGCAGGGGTTCGTCCGCGCCCGCATCGCCCAGCTGACCCGCTACCTGGGCCAGATCAGCGAGGTGGCGGCCGCACCCGTCGACGAGAAGAAGATCGGCCTCGGCTCGGTCGTGGTGCTCCTCGAGCGCAACTCCAACACCCGCTGCGAATATACCCTCGTCCACCCGGTCGAGGCCGACCCGGTCGAGGGCAGGATCTCCATCCACTCGCCGGTGGCCTCGGCGCTGCTGGACCGCACCGCCGGCGAGGAGGTGGTCGTCATGGTCCCGGCCGGCGAACAGCGGCTGTTCATCGAGAAAGTAACCACCCTGCACGGCCACGTCACCACCGCCTAGATCCTCCTCCCCGCCAGCGGATCTGGCCCGGGATCAGCGCACGGTCTTCTCTCCCTTTCAGAGCGGAGAAACCGTCACCCGGGAAAAACCGGCTTCGTGGTCATGGACGTTCCTGCGTTTTGACGGTCCGGAGTCACGGTCTTCGCTGGCGGGTTTCAGACTCCAGGTCACTCCCAGCGGCTGACGATGGTCAGGTTCTGGGGGTTGACAATGGGCTTGCCCTCGGCGCTGAAGAGGTAGTCCAGGCGGCTGCGATAGAACTCCTCGATGCGGCCGCGCACCATCTTCATGGTCGAGTTCAGGAAGCGGTTCTGCTCGCTGAACCCCTCGCCGAGCACGGCCACCGCCGCCGGCAGCCAGCGCGAGGGGAAGAGGCCGGCGAACGGGCCGCCGTCGCGGAAGGCGTTGATCTCCGCCTGCAGCAGCGCCAGCGCGGCCTCCTGTCCCCTGCGGTCGGCGCAGGACAGCCCCTGCTCGTGGAGGCGGCGCAGGACCGCCTCCTGGTTGGCCACCAGCAGCGCCGCCGTGTAGGGCGACTGGTTGTTATACAGCATGAGCTGCTCGATGTACGGCGAGCGGCTGCAGATGGTCTCCTCGATCGTCTCCGGGCTGTACTTCTCGCCGTCGTTGGCGATCAGCAGACTTTTGTTCCGCCCCAGGACGAATAGGAAGCCGTCGCGGTCCAGGTAGCCGAGGTCACCGGTGAAGAGCCAGCCGTCGCGCAGCGCCTCCCGCGTCGCCTTCTCGTTCCTCCAGTAGCCGGCCATGACGTTCTCGCCGCGGATCACGATTTCGCCCTGGCGGCCCGGCGGCAGCGGCTTCCCCTGCTCATCGCAGATGCGCAGGTCCAGGTTGGCCACCAGCTGCCCCGAGGAGCCCAGCTTGTGGCGGCGGGGGGAGTTGGCGGAGATGACCGGCGCCGCCTCGGTGAGCCCATAGCCCTGGAACATGGGGATGCCGATGGCGTAGAAGAAGCGCTGCAGCTCGATGTCCAGCAGTGCGGCGCCGCCGACGAAATATTCCAGCCGGCCGCCGAAATTGCGGCGGATCTTGCTGAAGATCAGCTTGTCATAGAGCAGGACGAGCGGCTTCTTGAGCTTCTTCAGGCCGCGGCCGCGGTTCCATCCCTCGCCGTAGTACTCATAGGCCAGGGCCAGCGCTTTCCTGAACAGCGCCTCCACGCGGGCGCCCTTTTCCTGGACGCCCTTCTCGATGTTCTTGCGGAAGTTCCTGGCCAGCGCCGGCGCGCTCAACAGGATGGTCGGCCGCACCTCGCGGATGTTCCGCGGGATGTTCTTCAGCGTCTCCAGGCCGGTCTTCCCCTGCTGCACGGCGGCCAGTGCGGCGCCGTTCTTCATCATGGCGTAGATGCCGCAGGTGTGGGCGAAGGCGTGGTCCCAGGGCAGAATGAGCAGGGTCACGTAGCGCGGCGGGCAGGGGATGAGCGAGTTGGCCTGCTCGATGTTGGCCGTGTAGTTGCGGTGGGTGAGGATGATCCCCTTGGGCTCGGCGGTCGTCCCCGACGTGTAGCTGATGGTGGCAGGGTCGTTCTCGCCCACCGACTGCCAGCGGTCGGCGAACTCCCTTTCGTTCGCGGCCAGGAACTCGGCGCCCAGGCGGCGGACATCGTCGCCGGTCAGCTCGTCCTTCTGCAAGTCCTCCGGCGGATCGAGGGCGATGGTCTTCTCCAGCTCGGGCAGGTCGTTCTTGATCCGGCGGATCTTGGCCAGCTGGCCGCGCGACACCACCGCCAGCCTGCAGCCCGAGTGGGCGAGGCGGAACTTGAGCTCCGCCAGCTCGTCGACGCGGATGGAAATGGGGACGTTCACCGCGCCGGCCAGCAGGATACCGAGCTCGCTCGCCACCCATTCGGCGCGGCCCTCGGAGATGAGGGCGATCCGGTCCCCCTTGCGGACGCCGAGGCGCATGAGCCCGGCGCCGAAGCGCTGCGCCTGCTCGCGCATCTGGGCATAGGTGATCCCCTCGTATGCAGGGCCCTTTTTCTCCCACAGCAGGACGCGGCCGGCGAATTTCTCGACGCTCTCGGCGAACAAGCGGTTCAGCGTGCGAGACATCATGACCCCCCGATTCCGTCTCCATGGAATTTTTGCGCCTTTTCCCGTGGCATCCGCCAAGTCTATGCCGCCAGGATCGCAAAAGCAACCATCATTTCCCCGATCCTGGAACTGCGCGAACAGGCATTCATTCACGGCCTTTCTTTCCATTGAAGCCGGAATCTTCGTCCCGGCACACAGCCAACCAAACCATGTTTTCCAGTCCGTCCGCAAACCTCGTGCCGGCGGCCGGCTTGGTGAACGGGTCGGTTTCCTATACAATGGGCACATGCAAAGAGGCAGGGGCAGGATCGCCATTTTCCTGGCGTTCGCGCTGGCCGTCTCGCTGGCCGCCGCGGCCTACCATTTCGGCTTCCAGACCGGGCTGAAAAAGGGGCTGGCCGGCGCGGGCGCAGGCCGGGACCAAACGCCGGCGCTGTCGAAAGCCGGCGTGATCGCCGTGGCGGCCGCTTCGTCACTCTCGCCCGGGATCGTGCTGCTGGCCGTCGCCTACCACGTGAAAAAGAAGATGAACGCCGATGGCCGCTGCGACTGGTTCCTGCGCTGGCTATGGCTCTTCTGGATCCTGGCCTTGGCCGACGTCACCCTGGACATGATCCCGGGAGCCGCGACCGTGAACCGTTTTTTAGAGTATGCGCTGATCTGGTTCATCGCCTGGATCGGGGCGACGATCCTCAACTCGGGCGTCTCACTGCTGCTGGCGGGCCTCGCCGGTTCCGGCCTGCAGGTGACCCGCCAGGCCTACTCGCTGGCCACCGACTACGGCACGGGCGGCCTCGGGGCGCCGGCCAGGAGCATGGCCGAGAACATCGTCGCTGTCGTCCTGGCCAAGCTCATCCTGTGATCCCCGGGCGGCCGGGCATCTGCGGTTGACGCTCGCCGATCCGGGGAACTATAATGTTCGACCGAGGAGAAATAAAATGAAAAAAGCACTTTTAATCGCGGGGATCATCCTGGCGGTCCTTGCGCCGGCGCCGGCCCAGGACATGAAGGAGCAGCAGGAGCAGCAGAAGGCGATGGAGGCCTACATGAAGGCCGCGGCGGTGACCGAGAACCACCGGTTCCTGGCCAAATACGCCGGCGACTGGGATGTCGATGTCACCTATTGGACGGCCCCCGGTGCACCGCCGACAAAAAGCGCGGCCGCTTTCAAGGGGGCTTCCCGGCTCGGCGGCCGCTATGTGATGATGGACTTCAGCGGCTTCATGATGGGGCAGCCCTTCGAGGGGATCTGGCTCGTCGGCTTCGACAACCTGGAGCAGAAATACAACACCCTCTGGATCGACAACACCTCCACCAGCTTTTTCATCACCAAGGGCACGCGCGAGGGCAACGTGATCAGCGAAAGCGGTTCCTGGCCCGATCCGGTGTCGGGGCGGACGCTGCAGGTCAAGGCCAGGACCACCTGGGTCAGCAACGACGAGTTCCGCTACGAGCAGTTCATGGTGCTGGCGGACGGCTCGGAGCACAAGGGCATGGAGTTCAGCAGCAAGCGCAGGAAATGACTGGTAGTTTAGGACAGTGCCTGAACTTGGGGACGGACTATGAAAATATGAAAACGTTTACGCTTCCTGATCTCCGATCGATCCAAACCGCGAGCCTGAACGTGATGAATGGCGGATCGAAGGGTCGGCTGACCCATTTTTGACACATATCGGTTGTATCCGCGAATATTTCATCCGTCTCCAATATTTCCCCGGTCGCATAGGCTGCAGATTCATGTTTTCATAGTCCGTCCCCAATACTCGGGATTCGATCCCGGCTATCGGCATGGAATTGGGACGCTCTCCATCGTCGGAAGCCATCCCGGTCATTTTTTCCGTTCCTGGAGCCGATCGTCCAATCGTCAAGGACCGTCCCCAGCCTTGCCTTTCGGGGGGTTTGCTGCTATAAACGCCTGGGGGTAGAACCGCCGCCCAGGCTCCCGCTGCGAGAGGAGCGGCGAAGGCCATGACACGCAAGAATAAAGCCTGGCTGATCATCGGCGGCCTGGTTGTACTGGCCATGGCCCTCTTCCTTTTTTCCCTGCCGCGGCTGGTTCATGACGCCCTGATCTCCCAGGCAGCGAAACTCGGCCTGAAGGACCTCCGCTTACGCGTGGTCCATGTCGGCCTGGGGCGCCTGGAGCTGGCCGACATCTCCAGCGGCCCGCGGCCTTCTCCTTGGCTGCGGATCCAGCGCGCGGCCGTGACCTACACGCCGCTGGGGCTGCTGCGCAGGAAGATCAACGGAGTCCGGCTCGCCAACTTCGTCATCCGGCTGGAAAAACGCAGCGGCCGGCTGGCCTTTCCTGGCCTTGGCGTTCCGCCCGGGAATGCGCGGGGGAATGCCGACCCGTTCGAGCTGAGAAGCATCGAGGCGGAGAAAGGGAAGCTGCAGCTTCCCTTTCGGGACGGCACCTGGGACATTCCTTTCTCGGCCCAGGCGCGCGGCGGCCGCTCCGGACACGACGTGAAGGCCTCGCTGTCCGTGCTGGGGAATCGGATCCGCTTGCGCGGCGGACTCGACAGGAATTTCGCGTCCGGCCGCGTCACCTTTGCCGCGGAGGAGCTATCCCTGCCGAGTTTGCATGATCTCGGCTGGATGCCCGCGGATGCCTCCCTGGCAGGCCGCATCGAGCTGCGCGGCGAGGTCAGCCTGCGCCAGGGCCACTTCGCCGGGGCGCGGGTGGACATTCAAGGCAAGGATGGGATCGAGATGGCGATCCCGGGCCAGGGCGGGCTGGCACTGACCGCCATGAAAGCCGATTTCCGCCTCGGACCCGAATTCATACCGCAGGACATCGCGGTCGCCGCCCGGGTGGCCCGTTTCGCCTGGATGGGCATGGAGGCGACGGAACCCTTCGACCTGGACATGCGGGGGAACCGATGGCCGGACCTGGATCTTGAACTGCGCCGCGTCCGGCTCGTTCGCCCCGTGCCGCTGCGGCTGGAGAAAGCCTCGGCCCATGCGTCGCTCCCCTGGCCGGCCATCAGCGTCCGCGGCGATTTCCGCATCATGGCGGAGGAGGGGGCCATGGATGCCCTGGGGATGCCATTGCGCATTGCCCGGCCATACGGCCTGTCGGTCGATTTCCATGCTCGGCGTGAAGGGGGACGGGTCGACTGGACGCTTAAGGCAAGGGGCGATGGGACCGCGATCCTGGCTGCGGGCAAGGACAGGCTGAGCGGAAGACTGATCCTCGACGCCCTGGTGAGCGGCGACGGCCGCAGCGCCCGGGCGGCTGCTTCCGGGCGGCTGCAGGGGGCGGACTGGCAATGGGCCGACGCCCGCGGCCGGGCCGCGGCCCTGGACATGCGGGCCGACCTGCGGCATGTCTTCGCCGGAGAGTGGCAGGCGCGAGGCGTGCTTCAGGTCCGCGGCGGCCGCTTCTCCGCCCCTGGGGAAGTCGGCGTCCTGGCGGAAGGGATCGAATGGGAGTCGCCATGGAGCCTGTCGGGCAGGGCGCCGGAATGGCGCGGCAGCTTTTCGATCGCCCGCATCGAGGCGGGCGGTGCCGGCGGCCGCGACATCCACGGCGTCGTGGCGCCGCGGGGCCGGGGGCTTTCCTTCTCCGGCCAGGGAGGAAGCTCCCTGCCGGGCCTCGCGTTCTCCTTCGCGGGCAAGGCGACGCCGCGGGCCGGTTCCTGGGGCGTCGAAGCCGAGTTGCGGGTGCCGCCGGCGACCATCCCGGCCGGGACGCAGCTGGAGGCCCTTCATCCCGCCCTGAAGGGGCTTGCGGCCGGGGGGCGCCTCGAGGCGCACGCTCGCATCCGGGCGGACGGAAGGCGACTGAAGGGAAGCGCCGGGCTGGATATCGCCGGCGCCGGCTTCGGCTTCGCGGCGGCCGGGCTCTCCCTGAGCGGACTGCATGGAGCGGTGCAACTGGACGATTGGCTCGAGTTCGTCACCCCGCCGGACCAGCGCCTCCGCTTCACCGAGCTGCGCTGGCAGGGCCTCATCCTGCGCGACGGCGAGGTGGCCTTCCGTGGCCTGGGCGCCGGGGCGCTGCAGATCGAGTCGGGCCGTTTCGGCTGGAGCGGCGGAACGGTGCTCATCGATCCCCTGCGCCTGGAGCCGGGGGCGGCGGAGCCCGTCGTCACCCTGCGTTGCCGCGACGTCGACCTGGCCGCGATGCTCAACGCCCTGGCCGGCGAGGAGATCGTCAGCGGCGACGCCAGGCTGAGCGGCGTCGTCCCCCTGAAGCTGGCCGGCGGCCGCCCGGTGTTCCTCGACGGACGCCTCGAATCGGACCCCACCCACAGCGGCCGGCTGCGCGTGTCCAGGCCCGAGGCGATCTCCGGCGGCCAGGCGCTGGTGGAGGAGGCCATCCGCGATTTCCGCTGGAATTGGATTAAGGTGAGGCTGGACGGCCGCGACGACCGGCTGAACCTGGTCTTTTCCATCGACGGCGCCCCGGCGGCCAAGCTGCCGTTGCGCTATGACCGGAAAAAGAAGGATTTCGTCCGCGACCCGAAAGGCCGGCCCAGCGTCGAGCTGAAGGGCCTGCTGCTGGACATCCGCTTCAATGACGTCGACGTAAAGGACTTGCTGGAGGCCAGCAGCCGGATGGCTGCCGGCCGCAACGGCCAATAGAAGCTCCTAGGAGGTTGCCCATGAGAAAAAGGATCTGGCTGCTGGCGGCGGCGGCGTTGATGTTGTGCGCCGACGCCTGCGTGAAGCTGAAACACGAGATGGTCATCCAGCCGGTGCACATCACGGTGGATGTCCTCATCAAGATCGACCGCGAGCTGCAGGACTTCTTCGGTGACATCGACCAGGCCACCGCCCCGGCGAAGAACGACGCGGCCGCCCGACAGGAGGAAGTAAAATGAACGGACGGTTCAGAGCCACCGCCGCCCTGCTGGCGGCAATGTTTCTGCTGGCGCCGCTTGCCGGCGCCGAGAGCAAGGAAGTGAAGGCGCGGTTCCTGGAGCGCAAGCCGCTGTTGGACAAGATGAAGGACCTGGGCTGGATCGGCGAGAACAACCTCGGCTTCGTGCAGTTCCGCGGCGAAGCGGGAAAAAGCGCGGAGAACGACGCCGTCATCGCGGCCGAGAACCTCGACCGCCGGGCCATATACGCCGAGATCGCGGCCAGGGTGAATGTCGGCGCCGAAGAGGTGGGCAAGCGGCGGGCGGTGCAGATCGCCAAGGTCGCCGCCGCCGGCCACTGGCTGCAGGACGCCGAGGGCAACTGGCATCAGAAGCAAAACTAGAAGGCGTCGGGGGCCTCGAGAAGAGGGTTCGCGCCAAGCGGCCCGGGCAGGCGGAAACCTGCCCGGACTCCGGGAACAATGAAAACGCAAAAGTCATCGCTCCAGAGACCTGGTGCCGGCGTCACGCTATGGCGCGTCGATGGTGCAGGGCTGCCAGCCGGGGTGGTCGCGCTGGGCCAGGGCCTGCAGCTGCGCCTGCACCTCGGCCGTGGCATATTTCAGCGGGCACTCCGTTCGATTGGCCGGGCGGTAGCGCACGCCGAAGTGCAATAGGGTGACGTCGTTGCCCGGAGCCAGGGTGAGGCTACCGAGCAGTTCTCCGGCGCTGACCTGGCTTCCGTCAGCGACCAGCTTGTCGAATTGCAGGCGGCCCTGGGCCTCGGTCACCTGGGAGCCCGGCTCGAACAGGTAGTCGACGGCGTAGTCGCCGACCAGGATCTCGCAGTTGACCTGCCAGCGCAGGGACTCGGGATGGTAGTACAGCTTCTTGTTGAAGGTTCCCGGGCACATGGCGCGGATGGCGATCTCCCGGGTGGCCGTGAGATCGATGCCGCCGTGCCCGGGCTCGAATTGGCGGTAAAAGTAAACGTCATCGGCGCTGACATAGGGCACGCAGGTCAACCGGGGCAATGCGGCCTCGTCCTCATCGTCGTCCTGGCCCGCGGTTTTGCAACTCCACGCGCTCCAGAGCAGGAGCGCGGCGATGACCGCCCACAGACAGGGCCTCTCGGCCTGGTTCATTCATCCCCCCGCCGCTGCCATCCGGTTAACGACAATAGTCTTCACTCCATCTCCCTTTGCAGCCAATTCTGGATCAAGGCCAGCACATCATCGGAGAGCCGCGCCGAAACGACCGTACCGTCTTCCTTTACCTTGAGAAGGGGGTGGTTATAGCCCGCCAGGATCCTGACGGTCACGTCCCGGTTGCCGTTTTCCTTCATGGCCTGCTCCAGACGGAAGGCGTCCGCATACGGCACGCTCCGGTCCCTGTCGCCATGCAGGATCAGGACCGGCTGCCGGACCATCCTGGCGAAGGCCAGGGGATCGTATTCATGCAGGAACCGCGTATTCTTGTCGGTCCTCAGGAGGGCGGCCAGATCGTTCTCGGAGAGGAGGCCCTGGCGGATCTGGTAACGGAGCACTTCCTTCCCCGGCGAACCGATGCCGGACAGGAGGACGAGGGCATTGATCCGGCCGTCACGCGCTGCGATCATGTTGGCGATCGACACCCCTTCGCTCAGCCCGAGCAACCCGATCCTCGCCGCGTCGATCTCCGGCCTCCGCCTGAGATAGGCGATGCCTGCCTCGATGTCCCTGGCTCGTTCCGCGGTCGTCAGCTGGCCGAGATCGCCGCCGACGGATTGCCCCACTCCCCGGTCATCCATCCTCAGCACGGCGATGCCGTGGGAGGAGAGACGGTGGGCGATCTGGCGGAAGGGCCGGTATCCGGAGCGCGGGGCGCGCGGCGCGGCGTTGTCCCGGTCATGGGGGGAGCTGCCGGTGATGAGGACCATGGACGGGATGGCGGCGCCCGCTCCCCTGGGCAGGGTCAGGCTTCCCGCCAGGACGTCGCCGAAGGGTAAATGCAGCCTGACTTCTTCATAGGCATACGCCGCCCCGCTCGGCGGAGCATAGGTGACCGGGCCGGCGGCCTTGACATGGGAGTAGGCCACGCCCAGGAGCAGGAGAAAGGGCGCGGCGAGATGAGCGGCCGCGCGCAGGCGTGCCCTTCCACTCCCCTGCCGGCGGCCGAGCCGGATCTCCCGGACGAGGCCGGCCAGGCCGATGAGGATGATAGCCAGGCCGGCGATGCGGATCCCCCGGGTGACATTCTTCGCCTGGGCGGCCGACAGCCTTTCAACCAGCTCGAGCGCATCCCAGGCCAGCAGCAAGCCGACGACAAGGAAGACCAGGACTAGATTGAGTCCCAGGAGCCAGCCGGAATTCTCCCTGCGCATGGATCGACCCTATCACGCTCAATGCAATAAAACAAGCACCGCCCCAAGGTCCCCGGTGCGGCTCTTTTCTATTTGTTGTCCTGCAATTTCTTGACCATCCCGGCGAATTCGGTGGGCACCAGGATGATCAGGCTGTTCTGCTCGGCGCCGATCTCCTGCCAGGTCTGCAGCTGCCGCAGCATCAGCGCATTGGGAGACGCATCCATCGTTCTCGCTGCGTCGGTGAACTTCTTGCTCGCCTCATCCTCGGCCGAAGCCTTGACCAGGCGCGCGCGCTTCTCGCGCACGGCCTCGGATTCCTTGGCCATGGCGCGCTTCATGTTGTCCGGCAGCTCGATGTTCTTGATCTCGACGCTGATAATGTTGATGCCCCACTCGTCCGTCGGACCCTGCAGGGCCGTCAATACCTCCCTGCCGATCTGGTCCTTGTTGGACAACAGGGTGTCCAGGTCATTCTTGCCCAGGAGATCCCGCAGCTTGGATTGGGCCAGCAGGGTGGACGCCAGGCTGAAATTCTCGACGGCGATGATCGATTTCGGCGCGTCGAAGATCTTGTAATAGACCACGGCGTCAATCTTGACCGGGACCGAATCCTTGGTCATGATCTCCTGGGGGACGACGTCCATGGTGCGGATGCGCATGTCGACGCGCTTCACGTATTCCAGGACGGGGATGATGACGTTCAACCCGGGCTTGATCTGGCGGACGAATTTACCCAGGCGAAACACCACGCCGCACTGCCATTGCGACACAATGCGGATGCCGAGCAGGCAAATGAACACGGCAACGATCACTGCGATGGTCAGAAAATCGGGCATGAGCACCTCCTCGTGATAAGCGAGCGGAAACGCTCCGCAGCGCAAGCCGGGGCTTTCCGCGGCAGCGGCTGAGCTCTTCTCCACGCCGATTTTATGGATCTTTTCCCCGAATAGCAATAGCCCCAGGCAGGATGATTGAAACCCGGCGCCGGGGGTCAGGTCAGATGCTGGGTCCTGCATCATGACCATGCCGTTTCATGGCACCCCATCGTCAGATCAATGGTGACCGCCTGAGACTTGACGCGGATGCCGATGTTGACTTCCCGGTCGGCAACCCGCAAAATGAAACCATGAAAGGAATGCCGTCTTTCCTGTTCAGCAAAAGGAAAAAGCGTCTCTGGGCAGCAGGGATCATCATGATTCATTGGGCTTGCGCCGCTCCCTACTATTTCGATCTGCAGGCGGAGCTCCCGCAAGAGGGGCAGAACTGGCGGTTGAACAAGATCCTGATGGTGGAGGAAGCCGAGATCAACGAGATCTACAGGGATTTGCGAATCGCCTGCAGGGACAAGCCCTTCCGGGTGAAATATCATACCCGGGCGCTCTGGGCGGAATCGCCGGATAATTTGCTGGAAGATGCCGTTGCGCTTTTCTGGAACCAACGGGGAATTTTCAGGAAAGTCATCCGCTACGGCTCGAGCGGTGATCCGGACTGGGTGATGAGGATCCACCTGGACGCCATCGAGAGGTCGGATAGCGCAAAAAAGTGGCATGCCCGGTTGGCCATGGACATCGAGATTGCTGATTTTGAGAGTAATGAAACCGTGCTGACCCACTCTTTCGACCGGAAATCAGTATTGGAGAAAAAAGACATCCGCCTGCTGCCGGAAAAATTCCTGCAGATTCTTCATGAAGAGCTGCTGAAGGTCGAAGCGAAGCTCCGGACAGAGTGCGCGACCGCCATTCAAAAGTGATGGCAAACGGTTCGGTAATCGAGACCTGACCGCGAGCGACCCACAGCGGCGTTATGCCTCCGCCAGTTCCACCCGGCGGTTTTTTGCCTTCCCTGCGCCGCCCTGTTGCTCTGCACCGGGCATAACGGTCCCACGCCGTAACCCTTCCGCCGTTCCGCCGGAATGGCATGTTTTTCCGTCAGCTCCTTCACGACCGACCTGGCGCCATGCGGCAAAACAAAGTTGATTCACGCCGGCAAGTTGAATACAATGGGCCTGTCCACGGGACAGCCATAAGGGGAGGTGGGCCATGGGGTTGTTTTCCAGCATGGTGAACAAGTTCGTTCCCGGGCCTTTCTATACGGATTATAACGGGGATTATCCAGAGGACCGCCCGGAAAAAGAGGAAGACGCCGTCCCCGACAATTCTGCAGAACCGGAAAAGAAGGATCCGCCTGCTGCCGGAAAACCCGAACCCGGCCCCGACCCCGCCCGCTAGCCATTCCCAATCTGCCAGCGGCAGGCAGAAGCGAGAACAGGGCAAAGGCGCCTTTTGCATAATTGCAGGCATCCCTGAAAGCCTCCCAGAAGCCCCATCCTCTTGAAAATCCATCGACGGCTGCGTACAATTTGGCTACATGGTCCTTGTTCGTTAATTTTTCGTCTGCCCGCAGCGCCTGATCGAAAGACGGGCGACATTCCATCCAACCGGCAATAATGGAAAAGGAGCAACGAAATTGAACGAACAAGAGACGATGTTGAATCTGAATAAGCTGGGATTTGACGACTGGTTCGCTGCGCAAATTGCAGAGAGTCCGGCCGGTGCAAATTCCATCACGCGCGTTTCGGCGGTCGACCGCGGCGCGGTTCTCATCCACAACGGGGTCGCCGAGCTGCCGGCCGAGCTCGCGGGCAGGTTCCGCTTCAGCACCGCGGCGGCGGCGGACCTGCCGTGCGTGGGCGATTGGGCCTGCGTCCAGTACCACAACGGAGGGACGACGGCCGTCATCCACGGCATCCTGCCGCGAAGGACCTTCCTGCGCCGCAAGACCGCCGGCCGGGACGTGGACCTGCAGATGATCGCGGCGAACATCGACACCGCCTTCATCGTCCAGTCGTGCCACTACGACTTCAACCTGCACCGGCTGGACCGCTATCTGGTGACGGTCAATGACGGCGGCATCGAGCCGGTGCTGGTCCTGACCAAGACCGACCTGGTCGCCCCGGAGGAGCTGGGAAAAACGGTCGCCGCCATCCGCCAGGCCGGCATCACGGCCGAGATACTGCCGTTGAGCAACACCACCCATGCCGGGATGGACGGCTTCCGGCGCTTCCTGGTCCCGGGCAGGACATACTGCCTGCTCGGCTCGTCGGGCGTGGGCAAGACGACGCTCATCAACCGACTGCTCGGCCGCGAGGCGTTCGCCACCCGGGCCACGAGCCACACCGGGGAGGGAACGCACGTCACTTCGCGCCGCCAGCTGATCGTCCTCGAGCAGGGGGCGCTGCTGGTCGACACGCCGGGGATGAGGGAACTGGGCATGCTGGCGGCGGGCGCGGCGCTGGACGACAGCTTCGGCGAGATCCGCGGCCTGTCCCGCGCCTGCCGCTTCGCCGACTGCCGCCACGCCGGGGAACCGGGCTGCGCCGTGCGGGCGGCGATCGAGCGCGGCGAGCTGGCCGCGGACCGCTACGAGAGCTATGCCAGGCTGAAGAAGGAAGCGGCGCATCACGAGATGTCCCTGGTGGAGAAGCGCCGGAAGGACAAGGCCTTCGGCAAGTTCCTCAAAACGGCGAAGGAACAGGTGCGAAAGAAATAAAAGGCAGGGGGATCGGCGGAAAGGCGATCTTTACCGACCTGTTGTCCCCTATTCTACTTTTGCAAATGGGGACAACTCTTTGGGGACACCCATTTGAAGGCACGCAGGACAGTCACTTGTTTGCGTTTTGACAATCCGTCCCCAAGATTCCCATATCTCCAAACTTGGAAGACAGAGGGCGGTAACAACGCGGTACGATCTCAAGTGATAGATTGCTGCAGAAGATCGTCCCATGCTGTTCCAATCACTAATCACTACTTACGAATCACCAGAGAGAGTTCGCCCCTTGCTGCTTCTCATCACTCATCACGTATCACTCATCACGACAGTTCACTGAGTTTCTTGCTGACGCTGTCACGGTCACTGTCACTTCAGCTTGACCTTGATCTCCAGTAATTCCCTGACCGCCTTCAGATCCGCCTTGCGGCGCACATAGATGGTGATCGGCCGCAGCTTGGACTTCTCGCTGGGGTGGAGGAAAGAATGCTTGAGCGCGGGGTCCAGGGCGCTGTTCCTGATCAAATCCTCGGCCTTGGCGGTGAAATAAAAGCCCGTCTTGAAGTAGCGTTCCCAGACGGAAACCCAGCACAAGGTGTTTTTCTTGTGGGCCAACTTGCATAGCCAGCTCTTGCCGTCCTTGTAGTAGCGCCATTCCGGCTTGGCCGTAGGGAAGTGCTCGCCCAGCAGCTTCATGAAGGCGGTCCAGGAGGAAAAGCAGGTGCCCAGGCAGCGGGCCAGGACGTCGTCGGCAGGGAACTCGGAAGGATCGTTCAGCAGGGGATGATTCATTGGATGATTATAGAGGTAAAGGGGTAGAGGGGTAAAGGGGGAGAGTGAGAAAGAAAAAAATTAATAAGGAAAAAGGTAAAAGGTAAAAGGTAAAAGGAAAAAGCGAAGAATACGGTGCTTGGTCGACGGTGAACGGCTGAAGCACTGTCAGGGGCGGCGTTCCCGAGAAGCAATAGCTCCGAGCGGAATTCGACGCAACGAAGGCCCTGCACAATGGACATTATCATTCACGGGATAACCATGCTAAGCAGGAGACCAGCAGATTGTTGGGACGCGCTTGAAAAGCCGTGATGAATTCAATAAGATCGTGAATGCCGCCATGGCGAGAGGGAGAGAAATGAGGAAAATCCTGTGGATCATTCTGCTTGCGGCCGCAGTCAGCCGGAATTTGCCCGGAAGCCGGGAGCCATGGAGCGAGGCCGATACGCGCATGCTGTTCCAATCCCTGCGCGATGACGATATCCAATACCTGGAGACGAACCTGGAGCGCATTCCCGACCTGAACGTCAGGGACCGGAACGGCAACTCGCTCATCCATGCCCTGATCGCCCCGGGGCTGATCATGCCGCCTGAGCCGCCTCCTTCCCAGCGCCCTACCGACCGTTTTATCGAGGTTGACGGCCAACGCTTCCCTGTCCATGAGGTCGTCATGCCTCCGCCTCCGGTCTCCTCAGTAAGGGCGGTCAAGATCTTGCCGAAAAGCCGTGCCGGCGGCGGGCCGGACGACTCGCTGCAACGGCGCATGGAGCTCATTCGCAGGCTGGTGGCGCGCGGGGTGCCGGTCAACGGCGCCAACGCGGAGGGCCAGGCTCCCCTTCACCTGGCGGTCCGTTACGACACGATGATTCCGACGACCGCGAAGATAGTCGATGGCTGGACCGCGCCCTATCGCGACCCTGGCCAGCACATTCGCTTCGTCGATTTCCTCATCGGTCTGGGCGCTGACCTGCGCCAAGCCGACCTCAAGGGCCGCACCCCGGTGTTCCTGGCAAAAAACGAGGTTCTGCCGATGCTCCTTCGCCGCGGAGCCTCGCTTGAAGACCGGAACGGAGAGGGCAGGACCCTCTTCCTGGAGGCAGCTCCGGCCGACGCGCTCTACTTGCTGCAGCAGGGCGCGAACGCCCACGCCGTGGACAACCGGGGGCAAAACCGCTGGTTCTACCTGCGCGGCATAGGCTGGGAGCAAATGGCTGATGAACTGTTCGCCAGGCAAGTGGACATCGGACAGGTTGACTCCAAAGGCAATACAGCTCTATGGGTCTACTGCGCCAAGGAGGACCTGCTCCAGGCAGCCTATCTCGTCGAGCATGGAGTCGACGTCGCCCGCCGGGACAGGAACGGCAGCATGGCGCTGCACTGGGCGGCCGCCCAACACAACCCGGAGCTGCTGGCCCTGCTGCTCAGTAAGGGATCACCGGTCGATGCCCGGGATCGGGACGGAGAGACGCCCCTCTTCCTCGCCTGCCGTGACCGCGCCTGCGTCGAACTGCTGCTCCGCCATGGCGCCGACGCGGCGGCCGTGAATTTCAGGAAGCAGAACGTCCTGCATGAACTGGCCGACGAAAAATTCAGGCAAGCGCAGGAGATGCTCGCCTTTTTCGTGGCCCGCAAGGTGCCTCTCAACCAACAGGACATGCAGGGCAAGACCCCGCTGGCACTGGCCTACGAGAGCTCCAATCTTCAGGGCATGAAACTTCTCCTGGAATCCGGAGCTGACCCGGACCCCGCGGGATACGGCGAGTGGTCGCTGCTCGACCGCGCGGAGATCGAGAAAAGAGCGGAGGTCGTCGCACAACTGCGTGCCCACGGGGCGCGACATGGCCGCTCCTGGGCGAGCCGTCACCGAGAGCTTATCATCCACGTCATCCTTCTGATGGGAATCACTCCTTTGGCCATTTTTTTATTCGGCCTGCTGAAGCCCCCAAGGACCAGTGTGCTTAGGGTCATGCCTGGCGTTGGGGCGGCGCTTGGACTGTCTTTTTTTGCGGCCATGACGATCGCGGCCATCAGCAATGAAAGCGATGTCATGCCCCTCTTCCTGCTCCTTGTTTTGCCGCTCCTGGCGGTGCTGCTGGTGCAGTTCGTCGCGATCAGGACCCTGAAGGACCGGGTTTCACCTGGCCCCGGCATCATCCTCTCACTGCTGGCAGTATCAGGCTCCCCGGGGCTGCTCTACGGCGTCCTCTGGCCCTTCTCCTCGGGATTCAAGGGTGAGGGCGGAATGGCTCTCGGTTACATGTTTTACTTTGGTTCGTTCACTACCGTGATCGCTACCCTGGTTTACGCCCTGGTCGCCTGGATTAAAAAGCTCGCTGGAGGAAAGAACTGAGCCGCAAAAGGGCTTCATCGTTCCCTGCACATTGCGCCCAGGGGAAATTGGCATACTGAGAACTGCATCAACATTCGATCCATTGCTGTTGCTCGTAAAGCGTTACACGTTACGATTGCTGGTTTTCATGCTGTTGCTAACACAAACACTAACACTAACACTAACACAAAAGTGGGTCTGTTATCTTTGCTGGATTAAATCACCTGTATCCGGCATTCCGTCCTTGACCTTGAACGAGCGTTTCCCGCGGAAGAGGGTGTAGCGGGAAAACACGGCCGGGAAGAGCTCGCAGTCGAAGCTCGCGCTCGCCATTACCTGGAAGTGCAGATGGGGCCAGAAGGAGTCGCCCGAGTTACCGACGCGGCCGATCTCCTGGCCGGCCGCCACCCTGTCGCCCTTTTTCGCCTTCTGGCTGCCGTTGCGCAGGTGGGCGAAGAAGGTGAACTCGCCGTCGCCGTGGTCCAGCACCACGAAATTGCCGCCGAACAGCCGCAGGTCCTTGGTGCGCATCAGCGCGTCGTAGTCCATGTTGAACTCGCCGATGCGGTTGTCGGGGCGGCCGTCGATGCAATCGGCAATCACCCCCGTAGCCGGCGCCAGCACCGGCCTGCCGAAAACGTAATAGTCATCGACTTTTTTGCCGTCGCCCTTGAAATGACTGCCGGCCCCGTCCACGACCACGAAGTCCATGCCAAAGCGGGAGATGTTGTATTTCATGCCCAGCCCCACGATCAGCGGGTGGGTCATGTCGATGCGGCGGTGATGGGCCATCAGATCGTGGCCATCAATGATGTAGACCTTTCCCTTGAGGGGAAGAGAAAGCCGGGTCCGCGGCTTGAACTCCTGCGGCCGCACCTGGACCTTGACCTCCATGGGAGCTGGCTCCGGGGCTCCTTCGGCGACTTTTATCTCGAAGACAAGGGTGTATTCGAGAACGCCCAGGTCGACCGACCCGGGGAACTCGCTGAAGGGATTGAGCAGTTGCACGGTCTTGCCGGCGGGAATCTCCGTCGTGATCAGGCTGCTGATGCTGGGGATCATCCCCTGGCGGTTGAGCTCGCGGCCGAGCTCGAAATCGCCACGTTGGCCGCGGACCATCAGTTTCAGCTCCACGATCTCCATGGGCATGGCGCTGGAGTTGGCAACCAGAAAGTCGAAGTTGACCTTGCGGAAGCCGTCGCCTTCCACGATCCAGACCCGCTCCGGCGCCACCGTCACGGTCAGCGGAGCATCCGCGGCCAGGACCGGCATGCACATCGCCAGCAGAATCATGATCAGAGTCATTCCCACGAATTTCATTGGCTTCCCCTCCCCAAGGACGAACTGTTTATAGAGATACAGCCCAATTATGTCAAGAAGGATCAGGGCTGATCTGTCAGGAAATTGGATCTAGCCAGCGGCTTACCAGCACGACGGTCCATCGAGGTTCAAAGCTGCCGGCCCCCACAGGCGGCGTCCCCGAGGAGAACCCGACATGAGATACAGGTCCTACGCCTGGCCGCCGGGGAGATCGAATAAGGGGCGGATCGTCATCACCGGGAAGGCAGTGCGATGAAAGCCCTGCTGCTGCCCGGCCGGGCCTATGGCATCAGCACACCGCCGTAGTTGGCCACCTGGCAATTGGCGTCGCCCTCGAGGCTTTGGAGGATCCCCCGGATCAGGGACTGGCACTGGGCCTTGTCCGTGCACGCCGTCAGTTGCTGCCTCTCCTTGCTCAGCAGGTCCGAGTCCCCCGCCGGGTCCACGAGAAGCTGGGCCAGTTGGATGTGCCCGCCCTTGGACAGCCCGTGGAATACGCTCTCATAATAACCGGGGGCATAGGTCCCCCAGAAGAAGATGGCGACGCCGGTGGCCTGTTCCGACTCGGGGCAGACGCCCAACCGCGAGGAATCGCGGGGGAAATTGGACATCAGGATCGCCTTCTGCCCGCCCGAGCGGATCTCCTCGACCGTCCGGCGCAGCCAACCCAGGCTGCAGGAGTCGTTCACGTGGATTTGGTACTGGCCCGAAAAACTGGTCTGCAGTTGCCGCGCCAGGAACTTGTCCCAGCCGCCGACAATGACCACGCGGCCGGGAGCCAGGCGGGCGATCTCGTCCAGGACGTGCCGCACCCGCGGGTTCGCCTCCGCCGGCGACGGCGGAAAGGAAAGCAGTTCGACTTCCGTCAATGTTTGTCCGTTCATGGTTGGTTCTTTCTCCTTTCACTCGTTACAGTTTCACCACCAGATGAAGGTCTCCTGCCCCAATCGGCTGGCCGGGCCAACGGCGAATATCTGCTGCAGGCCGAGCGACTGGCGCAGCCGCTGGCGGTCGGCGACGGGCAGGCGCAGGGCGATGCCGTTCTTGATGACCAGCCGCTCCGTCCCGTAGTTTCCCTGCCCCAGCAGGCCGAGGAAACCGAGGATATCCCCGCCGGCGCGCAGGGGAAAACGGACGGCCCCGCGGCCGTCATCGAAGCCGATGGTCTCGACCTCACCGGCCAGCATCGCCCGGGCGGCGTCGGGGATACCGCCGGCCAGCCGGACCGACATGGCGCCGTCCTGGCAGCACAGCAGCAACTGGGGAGGCTGCTCCGCCCCCGCCAGCTCCTCCTTGCTCAGTTGCAGCATGAACTCGTCCCATTTCCCCGAAAAATCCGTTGCCTTCACTTATGCACCTCCGTGAGTTCCCGGCCCGCCTGGCGGCAGGGCCTTCACCTGACCTGAAAGCAAGGCAAGTGCCAGGCGCCTGCGGGCGCGGTTCGGCATGCCGTGATCACCGATGTGCCTGGATTTCCGGCTAGCGGGCCGGGCGCGGCACGGCGAGTTCCCCGATCCGGTGATACTCCAGCGGGCATGCCGGATACCCGAAGGAATATGGAAGACGATCGTTTCCGCCGCCATGGAGCCATGCCGCCGAACGCAAGAAGCAGGGGTCCATCCCCATCTTATCGGCGGAAGGAGGGGCGTCTCCGGATTATTTGCAGTCCACGCCGTGTTTCCTGGCCGCGGCCGCGATGTCACTCCACAGCGAGTCGATCAAGGCGCTCAGGTCCGGAAAGATGGCGACAGTCCTGTCCCCGGGCGCCTTCTCCGCCTCGGCGACGATGCGGTCGCGGCGCTGCTTCAGCTCCGGCACGCCGTCCAGGGTCAGGTCGCGGAAAACGGCCAGGAAGGCGCCGCGGTCGTTGGCTATCCAGGCAACGGCGCGCTTGCCGTCGGCCGCGGTCGTCTCGGTGGCGGTGAAGATCAGCTCGCCGTTGTACCTGCGGAACTGGGCGCAGTTCGCCTGCCAGTCGGCGCTGGTCGAGGTGTCAACCGCCTCGGCGGCGGCTTTTTTCGCCTCCGCCCCGCCCGTTGCCCGGACCGTCTCCTTGCCGCCGCCGCATGAAACCGCCGTTGCCATGACGGCCAGCAGCAGCGCGCCGCGCGCCGCCGCGAAGGGACGGAGCTTCCTTCCCCGGCTCACGAGGCACCCCCGTTCGCCGCGGCGGCGGCGATCTCGATGTCTTTCATCAGCGGCGCGGCGTAGAAGAGCGTGACCCTGGTTACCTTCCTGGGCACGCCGAAGAGGACGCCGAAAAAGGGCTTCCCAAGGCTGGCCCAGGAGCGCGACATGGCCCCGGCCAGCATCCAGGAGGACAGCTTGACCAGGTCGGTGGTCGCCACGCCCGAGGAGATCCCCACGCAGGCGCTGCGGGGGATGCCCGCCTCGTCCTCATAGCCCAGCGAGAAGTCGGAGCTGTAATACTCCAGCTCCGCCGGCTTCTTCAGCTTGAGGACGATCAGCACGCCGCTTTCGGCGCCATCCTTATCCCAATACACGGTGTTGCCCGCGGCCGAATTCGACTGCTGCGCGTCGACCCGCTCGATCGACACGAGCTCGAAAGGCAGGCCGTCACCCGTTGCGGCTGCCTGCGGCGAAGACCCAGCCGCCGGCGCCTGGCCTGTTTCCGCCGCGGGCTTGCCGCAGGATACGATCAGCAGCGCGGCGAACAGGGACAGCGCCAGCCGCGTCACTCCAATTTTTTTGTCCATGCCGAACCTCCTCGCTTTTTTCATTCTATTCCTCATGCCGATTCGAAAGCAACATCCATGCCAATTTTCGCGAAAAACAACCACCAAAAGCCGTGATTTCCCGCACCCGGCCGGCTGCGGGAACCCGCGCGGATTGCCCAGCGGGTATATCCCACGCTCCTGCCGCCATGAAGAGTTCCGGGAACGGCAGGCCACGCGCTTGGCAGCAGGCCGAAAAATCAACGAATCAGACGTTCGCGGAATCCCGAACCCGGAACGCGGCGGACAGCGGCAGCTCGGCTGTAGGCGCCGGGGCCGACGGCGGTGGCAAATGGACAGGCTTATTCGGCTTCAAGGCTTGCCCGCAGACCGGATGCCGTCAACCGCATGCCGAGTTCCTTCACGGGTCGCGAAGGGTTGCGGAAAGGCCGTGCCGGCACAAAGCGGGGCACTACGAGTTCTACGCCGTCGCTTTCTCCGTGAGCAGCACGCAGATGAAGCCCAGGCCGAGCAGGAGCTCGACGGCGGCGCTGATGAGGATCCCCTTCCCGGCATGGCCCATGGCCAGCGCGTAGACCCCGGTCCCGGCCAGCAGCAGGGTGATGGCCACCGCGCCGGCGCTCAGGGCCGTGCGGGCGATCGACGGCGGCGCCTTGCGGGCCAGAAAAAAGACGAGCGCTAGCCCGAGGTAGCTGCAGCCGATGCGCCGGGCCAGCAGCAGCACGCCGGCGGTCGGCTCGACCTGCCAGCGGCCGACGATGATGGCCCCGAAAAAGAAGTAGCCGATTCCCAGCGCCAGGAGCGCGACGCCGGTGACGATCGCCATGGTCTTGAATTTCATTCTCCCCTCCCATCAAGCAATACCTTTATAAAAGGAGACGGGGGAGAAGTCAAACGATAGAACATAGAACGGGAAGAGGAACTAACAGAGCTTCAAGGTTCGACGTTCGAAGTTCGACGTTCGACGTAATGAAAGCCAATTCGCTCGGGTGCTTAAGATTTCTAGTTAGGGGCTAGGGCTTTGAAGAGAGGGCATCCAGAGTAACGAGGTTCCACGCTGCCGGCCCCGCCAGGGGCGGCGTCCCCGAGGAGCGCCAGCTCCGAGTGGGATTCCACGCTGGGAAAGAAAGAGTTAAAAGATAGCTGCAATGATCGAGCTATTGCTATTTCTCATCACTTATCACTTATCACTCATCACGCATTACTTGTCCCGACAGTTCGTCTCATTGCTGCTACTACCACTACCACGATCACTACCACAAGGTGTTCAAGACCTGTCAGCTCCTCTTCTCTATGCCGCGGATCAAGTCGCGGAATATGAAGATGTGGAACGGCAGGAAGAAATACCAATAGAGCTTGCCCGGCCGGGTCTTGGCGTAATAATGGGCGCGGACGGAAAGGCGGCGGCGGTCGCCCAGGTCCTCGACGTTGAACTCCAGCCAAGCCTTGCCCGGCTGCTTCATCTCCGCCCGCAGCAGCAGCTTGCGGTCCGGGACCAGCTCCTCCACGCGCCAGAAGTCGATCACGTCGTGCACGCGCAGGGAAGCATGGCTGCGGCGGCCGCGCGCCGTGCCGATGCCCAGCAGCAGGCGGTCGACGAGGCCGCGCAGGCGCCAAAGGAAGCTGCTCTGGAACCAGCCTTGGCGGCCGCCGATCAGGCAGACGGAGCGGAACAGCGCCGACGCCGGCTTGGGGCTTTCCAGCGAGTAGGCTCTTCCGTACTGCGGCGCCTCGGGCAGCTGGTCCAGCTTCATGGCCAGCTCGAAGGCGGGCGGCCAGGCGTCCGACCAGCGGGTATGGATGCGGTCCTGCTCCTCGCGCGAAAGCGCCCGCACCAGCGCCTCGCGGTAGGGAATGGTGGCGAACGGCAGGAAGCGGCGGATCTCCGACTCCTTGCAGACCACCTCGCTGCCGATGCTGCGCAGCAGGTTGCGGATCACCGACGCCGGCACAGGCACGAACAGCGAGGCCATGTAGGCGTAAAAGGAGATGTTGGCGAAGGGGACATGGAAGCAGACGATGCGCCGGCCGGCGATCTCCTTCTGCGCGCGCAGCATGTCGCGGTAAGTCAGGACGTCGGGGCCGCCGATGTCGAAGGAGCCGCCGGCCGTATCCTCAACCTCCAGGACGCCGACCAGGTATTTGACCACGTCGCGGATACCGATCGGCTGGCAGCGCGTGCGCGTCCACGGCGGCAGGGGGATCACGCGCAGCCGGCGCACCAGGCCGGCGATGATCTCGTAGGAGGCGCTGCCCGAGCCGATGATGACGGCGGCGCGCAGGATGGTCAGGGCCGCCGGCCCCTGCCCCAGCTCCTCGGCGACCTGCATGCGGCTGCGCAGGTGCGGCGACAGCGGCCCGCGCACGTCGCCCAGGCCGCCCAGGTAGATGATGCGCCGCACTCCCTGGCGGGCGGCGGCCAGGCGGAAGTTGCGCGCCGCCTGCAGGTCGGCTGCGGCAAAGCGGCGGGCGCTGAGCGTCAGCGAGTGGATCAGGTAGTAGGCGGTGTCCACACCGGCCAGGGCGGCGTCCAGGGTCTCCGGCTTCAGGGCGTCGGCCTCCACCCACTCGGCGCCGGGCCACTTGGATCGGTAGGCGGCGGCGCCGGCGCGGGCGACGGCACGCACGCGGTAGCCGCGGCGGGCCAGCTCCGGGACCAGCCGGCCGCCGACGTAGCCGGTGGCGCCGGTGACCAGGACCAGGCCGGTCTCGGGATGCGGCGTGGTCGCCAGCTCGTCACAAAAGAAGTCCTGCTCTTCCATGGCCCCGTCCCAGTTTGGTTCCATGATAGCAGACAGCTCAAGACATGCAAAGATGCACTAGAAGAGCATCGAGGTCCCACGTTCCATGTCCAGCGTTCCACGTAACGAAAGCCAATTCGCTTGGTGGCTCAAGATTTCTAGTCAGGTGCTGATCGTTCTTGCTGATACTGACACTGTCACTGGCACTAAGAATATTAATGTAAGAAACAGCGGGCACTGGGCGACTTATTAAGTGGATATGGACAAAGCATTGACGGAACCCAGGAGGCAAGAAATGAACGAGAAGACGAAAATATGGCTGATGGCAACGGGAGTGGCGGCGGCGCTGGCGTTCGCCGTCCTAATCTATTTCCTGCACCCAGGCGTCGTCAAGCAAACCGGGATCGGCGGCGACGACCTGGGCGGCGGGGTTTTGGCGGCGGTCATCGTCTGGCTGGCGCTGTGGGGCCGGAAAGGGCTGAGCCAAAGGGCGCGCCTGGTGCTGGGTGCGGCCATCGGCGCAGTGGTTCTGCTCGGCTGCGCCGTCTATTTCATGGCCTGAGCGCCGGCCTTCTGCCCGCCGCGGCGATGAGATAGAATAGGGGCATGGAGCAAGGGGCGGACAAGCGGCTGGAGGGGACCTACCTGGCCCTGCTGGCCGAGCACGGCCGCATCGCCGCCGCCGTGGCCCGCCTCTACACGCCGTCCGGTGAGGACGCCGCCGACCTGGAGCAGGAGATCCGCCTGCAGTGGTGGCGCTCGCTGCCCGGCTTCGCCGGCAGGTCCAAGGCCAGCACCTGGATGTACCAGGTGGCGCTGCACACGGCGCTGACCTTCCTGCGCCGGCGAAAGAGGCGGCCGCGACCTGATCCTCTGGAACAGCCCGGGAACATTGCCGATCCGGCACATAGTCCCGGCGACGACGGGCAGCGCCGACGCCTGGCGCTGCACGGAGCGCTGGCGCGCCTGGAGCCGGGCGAGCGCGCCCTGGCCTACCTGATGCTGGAGGGGTGCGGCGCCGACGAGGTCGCCGAGGTCGCCGGCATCAGCGCCAACGCCGCCGGCGTGCGCCTGCACCGCGTCCGCGCCAGGCTGAAGGCCATGCTGACGGGCGAGGAGGAAAGATGAACGGCGAGCACGACGAACTGCGCGAGATGTGGCTGCAGGAGAGTTCCGGTTCTGTCCGCCCTCCCGACGCTCCGCCTCAGGAAGCGGCCGATGGCAGGTCGGAGACCGCGCGCCTGGGGCGCCGCATGCGTTGCGACGGCTGGCTGAAGCTGGGCGCCCTGCCGTTCCTGGGAGCCGCCCTGACGGTGTTTGCCGGCAGAATGAATGCCGCCGCCTGGGGCGCGGCCGGCTTTTCGCTTCTGTGCGCCATCCTGGGCGTTATCCAGCTCGCCTGGTGCGCCGGCTGGAGCCGGCAGGACGCTCCCCTGCCCCTGGTACAGGCCTTGGCGACCGACATGGAAATCTGGCGCCGCCGGAGGCCGGCCCTGGCCCTGCTGCTGGGCGCGACCCCGGCGCTGGCCTTCCAGGTCTATATCCTGGCCTACCTGGCCCTCAATCCGGCCAGCTTCAGCCGTCTCGCCAACCAGGCCATGTTCGTCGCTGGCGGCCCGCTGCTGTGGCTGCTCGCCTCCTGGCGGCAGTGGGCGCGGCTGGAAGCCTGGCTGCTGCAGTTGCAGCAGGCGCTGGGCGCATTCGACGAGGAAACGGCGCAGCGGCTGCGGCTGGCGTCCAAGCGCTCCGCGGCCCGGACGGCGATCGTGACAGGGCTTTTGCTCGTTTTGCTGATCGCAGGAGCAGCTCTGTTCTACTTGGCTCAATGAACTTAAGCAACACGGCGTAAGGCGCAGGGCGTAAGGTGTAGGGAAGAAAAAGCATTGCCCAGATGGTTCAACATTCAGTCTATTGTTGTTTCTCGCCGCGCGTTACGCATCACAATTACTCGTTCCTATGCTGTTACTAACACAAACACTAACACTAACACCAGGAATTCGGTTATACTGGTTCCACTATGTACAAGCACACGCAAACCGGCTGGATGGTGATCGGCGGCCTGGTCGCGGGCATTTTGTTCATCGCCGCGGCGGGGATCCGTTTCAAGCCCAGGCCCGAAACCTGGTTCCCCCTCTCACTGACCATGGGCCTGCTGGCGGTGATGATCCTCCTGTTCGGTTGGCTGACGGTGACGGTCGACCACGAGGCGGTCCGCATCCGCTTCGGCATCGGCCTGGTGCGCAAGTCAATCCGCATCGGCGCCATCCGCAACGCGGTGCGGGTGTGCAACAAGTGGTACTACGGCTGGGGGCTGCGCATCGGGCCGTGGGGACCGCTGTACAACGTGTCGGGCCTCGACGCGGTCGAGATCACGAACAAGGACGGCAGCCGCATCCGCGTCGGAACGGACGAGCCGGAAGCGCTGCTCAATGCAATAATGATGAGGATTTCAAGATAGGGCTTTCAGAACTTGGCGTAGGGTGCAGGGCGCAGCGCGTAGGGCTAGAGAATGAAACACTCGACGCTATTCAACGGTAAAAGGGGCGACGGTCATTCAAGGTTCCTTGTAAGAGAACCCTCCGAACTTGGTGGACGGTGTACGGCAGACGGTAGACGGCAACAGCAATTGAACGAGTGGGCTTTGTGTTCAGGCTTTACCGTACACCGTATACCGTAAACCGTCTACCGATTGCCTTCACGAATCACGAATCACGAATTACGATTGATCGCGTTTATGGCTGCTACTCGTCACGCGTCACGCGTTACGCGTCACGGTCGCTCGGCCTCAGACCTTTGCCAGCGCTTGCTCCAGGTCTGCGATGATGTCCTTCAGGTCTTCGATGCCCACCGAGAAGCGCACCAGCCCGTCCGTGATGCCGGCGGCCTCGCGCTTCTCCCTCGCCATCTTGGAGTGGGTCATGGAGGCCGGGTGCTGGATCAGGGTCTCGATGCCGCCCAGGGAGACGGCCAGCAGCGCCAGGCGCACGTTGTCCATCAGCACCTTGCCCGCCTTGAGCCCGCCCTGGAGCTCGAAGCTGATCATGGCGCCCGGGCCGTCCATCTGCTTCTTGGAAAGCTCGTGCTGCGGATGGGACTTCAGCCCCGGGTACTTGACCCAGGCGACCTTGGGGTGGCGCTCCAGGTATTCGGCGACCTGCTGGGCGTTCTCCTGGGCGCGCTGGACGCGCAACGCCAGGGTCTTGACGCCGCGCAGCACCAGGTAGGCTTGGTGCGGGTCCATGTTGCCGCCCATGCCGATCATGGCCTGGCGCACGGCCTTGTAGAGCTCTTCGTTGCGGGCGATGATCATGCCGGCAACGATGTCGGCGTGGCCGTTGATGAACTTGGTCATGGAGTGGAAGACGATGTCGGCGCCCATCTCGATGGGCCGCTGCAGGAAGGGGCTGGAGAAGGTGTTGTCGACCACCATCACCAGCTTGTGCTCGCGGGCGATGGCGCTGAGGGCGCGGATGTCGCTGAGCTCCATGGTGGGGTTGGTCGGGGTCTCGACGTACAGCATGCGCGTATTGGGGCGGATGGCGGCGCGCACGGCGTCCAGGTCGGCGGTGCTGAGGTAGGTGCTCTCGACGCCGAACTTTTTGAAGTAGGACTCCATGATGCCGCGCGAGGGGCCGTATACGGCGGCGGTGGAGACGATGTGGTCGCCGGCCTTGAGGAAGGCGACGTAGATGGTCGAGACGGCGGCCATGCCCGAGGCGACGGCGACGCCGCCGAAGCCCTTCTCCAGGATGGCGATCTGCCGCTCCAGGGTGGCGATGGTCGGGTTGCCTAGCCGGGTGTAGATGTAGCCGTCGTCCTCGCCGGCGAAGCGGCGCGCGCCCTCGTCGGCGTTGCGGAAGGCGAAGGTGGAGGTCTGGTAGATCGGCACCGTGGCGCTGCCCAGGGGGTCGGCCTCGACGCCGCCGTGGATCAATAGACTATTAAAGCCCAAGTGTTCGTGTTCGCTCATTTTTCTCTCGGAAAGATGGGTGGATTTTCGAACTGAGAGTGAATTTTACCACGGAAACGGGTCAGTTGCAATTCGAGCCATAGTGACAAGTATAAGTGATTTGTGATGAGAAACAGCGATGGATCGCCCCATGCTGTTCCAATCACCAGTTACTGATATCGGATCACAAGGCAGCGCTCTTCCTTTTGCTGCATCTAATCACTAATCACTAATTACTACTCACTGTTTCGCCGGATCTATTGCATCAAGAGCCTGACTATTCGAACCACGTCCCAGGCCAGGATCGCGAGCAGCAGCGCCAGCAGGACCAGGTCCCAGGGAAATGGCAGCCGGCGCCGGCGGCGGGACAGCCGGCTCAGCAGGCGCGACTCGAGCTCTGGATCCAGCGACGGCGGCACGGCGGTGCCGTCGAGCTTCGCCAGGCTTTCCAGCAGCCGGGCATTGCGGTTCCCCTCCAACTCATTCATGATTCCCCCTCTGGTCCAGGCTGCCCTTTTCGGCCAGGATCTCCTTCAGCGCCTTCAGTCCTCGCGACAGGCGCTGGCGCAGGGCGGTGACGCGGATCCCTGCCACCGCGGCCGCCTCCTCGCGGGTCAGCCCCTCGACGGCGACCAGCACGACCGCCTCGCGGTAGACGCCCGGCAGCCTGGCCAGCGCCACTTCCAGCGCCGCTTTACGCTCGGTCCGCAGCGCCTCGTCGGGAGGCGTCGGCGGCGAGTCCGCCGCGGCCAGCCGCAGCTCGTTCAGGTAGTGCACGTCCCGGCTGCGCCAGCGGCAGTGGCTGAAAAAAAGATTGCGGCCGATAACGAAAAGCCAGGGGAGAAGCCGGCTGTCGGGACGCAGGGTGTCCAGCCTGGCGGCCGCCCGGCACCAGACCTCCGAGCAGAGGTCCTGTGCGACCTCTCGCCGTCCCGACAGGCGCAGCAGATAGGAGAACAACCGTGGCTGGCAGGCGCAGTAGAGGGCATGCAGGGCGGCCTTGTCGCCCCGCCGCAGCCTGCCGAGCAATTCCTGCCCGTCTTCGCCGGTCATCTCCTCCCCTGGGATATTATAACGGAATCGCCGGGATAATGTGACCGACTGTCACGCCGCCGCCCCCTCAAGCGTCATGATGGCGAGAATGAAGCTCAAGGAGGCGAACATGATCGTCGGCATTGCGGTCACGCTGTTCATTCTGTCGCTGGGGCTCTTCACCGTCGGGGTCTCCGTCTCGTTCCTGGTGAAGCCGTCCGAGGTCAAGCTGGCGTTCATCCGGCCGCTCTCGGTCGCCACGACCTACGCCAGCATCGTCGGCGTCGTCACCGGCCTGGCCCTCACCCTCACCCGCATCTCCTGGGAGCTCGAGGGGAGCCCGGGGGCGCTGGACAAGGCCCTGCTGCTGGGCGGCATCTCCGAGTCGCTGGTTCCCTCGATCATCGGCTTCGCGCTGCTGACCGTCGCCTGGATCGCGGTATCGTTCGGCATGAGGAAGCATATCTGAGACAAAGGGAAGGCAGAGGGAAGACAAAGTGGGAAAGAGGCGCTGACCCGGGCTTTTCCCACTCTCTCTTCCCTCATTCCTCCCTCTCTCTTCCCTCTGTTTTCCCTGAGCTTCGTCAATCTGTTTTTCCCGCTGCAATCCATGAGATATGGCGCGCCGATTCAATATGTAATTGTCAGGAAACACCTAGGCACCAGGAGGTCAAGATGCAAAAGCACCGGCGCGGCGCGCTGCCGCTTTTCGCGATCCTGTCGCTCCTGGCCCTGCCGGCGGCGGCCGACATCCCCGCGGCCAAGAAGCCGATGCCGTTGCCGCTTCCAGACCTGGCGCCCACTATCAAGTGCCCTGGCACGGCAACGGCCGGCCAGGAGTTGGGCAGTGACATCGCCGTCTGGGTGGAGAATAAAAGCGGCGTGCCCGCCGGACAGTTCGCCCTCGACCTGGTCCTGTCGCACGACGCCGTGGTGCCGGTGGACTATGCCCTCTATTCCTCCGCCTATCAGGAGGATGTCCTGCTTCAGGGGGGTCGCGAGTTCGTCAGTTCACTCGCTGCCGGCGCCAAGGCCAGCGTGACCCTGAACGGCAACAACCGCATCCCGGAGGACACGCCGGCCGGCGACTACTACCTGGCCGCGGTCGTCGACCCGGGGCGGTCGGTCCGCGAGGGCAACGAGGAGAACAACGTCGCCCTGTGCCGCATCCGCATCACCCGGCCGGTGGTTCCCGACCTGCAGATCGTCGGCTTCGCCCATACCGGTTCGCCGACCGGCGCGCCGCCCGAGTGCCGGCTGCTGGTTACCGTGGTCAACCGCGGCCCGGCCGCCATCCCCCGCGGCAGCGGCGGCCGCGTCGATGTCTTCGTCAACGGCACGCGGGTGGACAGCGTCGACCTCGACGGCACCCAGGTGGAGCAGAGCGGATTCCACGACGTCCATTTCGCCTACGACCCGGCCGATCCCGACCGCAGCCGCTCGGTGATCAGCACCCGCTACCTCTTCCCGCCCAGCCCGACATCGACCACCTATCGCTGCACCGGCGTGGCCGACCCGGCCAACCTGATCGTCGAGCTGAACGAGGCGAACAACAGCCTCACCCGTAGCGAAGTGATCCCGGCGCATTAAAACAAGTAATTAGTGATTAGTGATTCGTGATTGGAATCGCATTTGCCGATTATTGCCGCTACAAATCACGAATTACTAATCACCAATCACTTTGTTTGCCTTTCAGTTATAATGTTGCCATGCGATCTAACCCAAGGGTACTGCTGCCGTCTCTGCTCCTGCTGTCGGGCGTTCTGACAGCCGCGGACGCCGCGCCGGCAACGATCGAGGCGCTCCGGGTCGACGTGCCGGTGGCGATCGACGGCGTCCTGGACGACGCGGCGTGGCAGCGGCCGCCGCTGACCGGCGAGTTCATCACCTTCAGCCCGATGCTCGGCAGGAGGCTGGGCGTCGCCACCGACATCTGGGTCGCCTACTCGCCGCGTCATCTCTATTTCGCCTTCCTGTGCCACGACGACCAGCCGGGCGGGATCAAGACCTCCATCGCCAAGCGGGACGCCAGCAGCCGCGACGATTGGATCGGCGTCATCCTCGACCCCCTCGACAACCGCCAGTCCAGCTTCGAGTATTACGTCAACCCCAGCGGCTGCCAGACCGACGGCCTCACCTCGGCGGTCAACAGCTCCAACCTCGACCTCTCCCCCGACTGGGTGTGGCAGAGCGCCGCCCGCGTCGGCACGGAAGGCTACGCGGTGGAGATCGCCATCCCCCTGGAAAGCCTGCGCTACAAGAGCGGCGAGCGGGTGCGCATGGGGATCATCTTCATGCGCAACGTCCCGCGCCTGGGCGCCATGGGCTCCTGGCCCGAGATGAAGGCGGGCGAGTCGCAGTTCAACGCCATGGCTACAGTCGAGTACCGGGGACTGCGCAAGGAGTTCGCCTTCGAGGCGCTGCCCTCCTTCACCGTGAGCAGCGACCGCGGCCGCGTGGACGGCGGCGGCTGGGGGGAGCGCGACACCGCCGCCCGCCTGGGCGTCTCCCTGAAGTACGGCGTCACGTCGTCGATCACCGCCGAGGCGACGCTGCGCCCCGACTTCAGCCAGGTGGAGAGCGACGCCTTCCAGGTCGAGGTGAACCGCCGCTACCCCCTCCTGTACAGCGAGAAACGCCCCTTCTTCATGGAGGGGACCAACGCCATCGACTTCGGGCTGGTCTCCGGCGGCATGATGTCGGCGGCGATATACACGCGGCGCATCGTCGACCCCGACTGGGCCGCCAAGGTGAGCGGCGCGGCCGGGCGGACGCTGTTCGCCGTGCTGGCGGCCGACGAAAGCCTTGCCGGCGAGGACGGCGGCCATGCCTTCTGGGGCGTCGGCCGCTTCAAGCTGGCGCTGGGCGGCGACGACTCGCTCGGCTTCCTCTACAGCGGCCGCTACGCCGGCGACGACCGCAACAGCGCCCTGGGCGCCGACCTGCAGTACCGGCTGCTTGCCAACCTGCGCCTGACCGCATCGGCCATCTACAGCCGCACGGAGCTCCCCGGCGAGTCCGGCCAGAACGGGTTGGGGCTCAATGCCATGCTGCAGTTCGCCTTGCCGGAGCTCGACGCCTCGCTGGCCTACGAGCGCTACAGCGCGGATTTCGCCATGGCCTCGGCGTTCCTCTTGCGCACGAACTTCGACCAGCTGCAGTTCTTCCTGGGGCCGAACCTGCTGCCCAAGGATCCCCGGCCCGACGCCTTCCTGAAGCGGGTTCAGCCCTTCGTCCGTGGCCTGCGCCTGCACGACTTCGCCACCGGGCTGAACGACACGGTGCTGCGCGGCGGGGTCACCTTTTACACGCGCTGGAACGGCGCCCTGCGCCTCGAATACCGCGCCGGCCGCGAAGCCTGGCTGTGGAGCCGTTACCGCAACAACGCCTTTTACGCCCTGGCCGAGATGCAGCCGCGGACCTGGCTCTACCTGGGCGCCAGCGCCAACGTCGGCGACCGCATCTACTACGATCCCGTCGTCCCCTTTCCCACCCGCGGCCGGACGCTGAGCTTCGCCGCCGTGCTGCAGCCGGGTGCCCGCGCCAGCCTGTCGCTCGAGCTGCTGCACGACGCGCTGCGGCGGCGCCCGGCCGAAGGGGGCGCCTCGGTGTACTCCCTGGCCATCGCCAACCTGGCCGCCGCCTACCAGTTCAACCGCTTCTTCTTCGTGCGCGCGGCGCTGCGCTGGAACGACTACGACCATGACCTGCTCACCGACCTGCTGGCCTCGTTCACCCTGATCCCGGGCACGGTCGTCCACCTGGGCTACGGCTCGTCCTTTCAGGGGCGGGAGTGGCGCGACAACGAGTGGCAGGTGCGCGACGGGCGGCTGATCAACATGAAGAACAGCCTGTTCTTCAAGGCCAGCTATCTCTGGAGATTCAAATAAGAACTAAATGGCGATAAGGTTCGACGTTCGAAGTTCGACGTTCGACGTAACGAAGGCAAACTCGCTTGGGTGCTTAAGATTTCTAGTCAGGGGCTGATCGTTCTTACTGGTACGGACAGGACACATAGTGGTGGAGAGATAAAGTGGCAGAGAGGTAAAGTAGCAGCCAGAAAGAAATTTCCCTGAATCCGCTTCTTGCTTTACCCCTTTACGTCTTCTTTCTTATTATGGCTTTGCCGTCAACCGTATACCGTAAACCGTATGCCGAGTTCTGCTTATTGCTGCTGCTAACACTAACACGAACACGAACACTCAGAGTTCGCTTGCCTTCACCTATTTTTCCTGCACGATGGTCACGGGCTGGTCCTTGTCCAGTTTCCTGCCGGTGATGCTTTCAAACAGCTGCCGGTACTTCCGCTGCGCCTCGGCCGGCAGCGCCTTGCCGTTGACCGTCAACGCGGAGGCGGACAGCCGGATCTCGTAGCTCCCGGCCGGGTCGATCACGCCGTCGACGGCCAGCCGCTCCAGGAACTTCTTGAGATTCGCCTCCTCGCGGCGCAGGCGCTCCTCCTCGGCGCGCAGCTTCAGCTCCGCCGCGCGCAGCTCCTCCTCCGCCTGCTTCTGCTCCTGGAGCTGCCGTTCGAATTCCAGTTTCTCCCGCTCCTTCAGCTTCACCATCTCCTGGGCCAGCTCTTGTTCCTTTTTCTGCAGTTCCTCCATCTCCTGCCGGGCCTTGGCCTGCACCTCCTGGCTCAAGTGCTTCTCCTTCTCGGCCAGGGCCAGCTGCTCCGCCTCCAGCCGTTTCTGCTCCTCGCGCATCCGCTTCAAGTCCATCTCGGCGCGGGCCTTCTCTTCCTTGAGCCGTTTCTCCGTCTCGAGCCGGATGCGGGCCTCCTCCTCCCGGGCCATCCGCTCCTCCTGGCGCAGGAATTCTTCCCGCTCATCCTCCTTGCGCAACAGCGCTTCGCGCTCGGCCTGCAGGACGTACTCCTCCCTGCCGCCGTGGCGTTCGCGGACCCGCCTCGCCCCTGACAGCTCGGCCGTGGCGGCCATCCCAGCCGGCAAGTACCAGGAGTAGGTCCCCTGTCTCAGGGAGACCTCGTCGGCGAAAGGCGTCTCGCCGCCCTGGGCCCTGGAGGCCAGGGCCATGTACCAGACGACTTGGCCGTCGCTCTCGTCGACGATCCAGGTCCCGGACGCATCTTTTAGGCCCGCCGGCGACTTGCCCGACAGTTTCACCTTGCCGCCGGCGTCGAGGGCGAACAGGATGCAGGAAAAGCCGCTGCCGCTCTTCGCCTTGGCCGCTTCGGCCGCTGTTGCGACGGCAGGCTTCGCCGCTGTCTCGGGCGCCCCGCCAGGGGCGTTCCCGGGGCTGGCCGCCCCGGCGAGCTTGAGCATGCCCAGCAGGCCGGCGACCAGCAGCAGGGCGCTCAGGAACCCCTCGCGGAAATCGTGGACCAGCCGCGGCCGCGCCAGCAGGCGGGTGATGCGCCGCAGCAGGCTGCCGCCCGAGGCGGCCATGGCCGGCGTCGCCAGGGCGGCGCCGTCCGCCTGCAGGCTGGCCAGGGCGCGGGCGTAGCCGGGCGCGTCGCCGCACAGCTCGACGGCGATGTCGTCGCAGCAATGCTCGCGCTCCTGGCGCACGCAGGAGGAGACCCAGCGCACGCCGGGATGGAAGAAGTACAGGATCTCCAGCAGGTTCTGCAGCACGTTGACCAGGTAGTCGCGGCGCATGACATGGGCGACCTCGTGGGCCAGCAGCGCCTCCACCTCGTCGGTGGAGAGGCCAGTGACCAGGCCGGCGGGCAGGAGCAGGAACGGCTTGAGGTGGCCGATCACCACCGGCGTGCGCAGGCGCAAGGACTCGAGAAGCTTGAGCGGCCGGCGCAACCCCACCTTGGCGGCCAGCGCCTGCAGCCGCTCGGGCCAGGGCGCGGGCAGGGGGCGGCTGCGGCTGTACTTCAGACGCTGCGCATAGAGCATGCCGCCGGCGAGGCGCAGGCTCAGGAACAGCACCCCCAGCAGCCACAGGGTGACGATCAGCGGCAGGTGCCGGGAAAAATAGCCGCCGAAAAAGACCGAAATGCGCCGGCTGAGCGGCAGCGCGGCGGCGGATCCGCCCGCGGCGACGTCAGGCGCAGCGGCCGCTGAAACGATCGGGGTGCCGGGGCCGGTTGGGGCGTTGAAATGGTTCCAGAAAGTGGCCAGCGAGGCCAGCAGGACCAGGGCCAGTACCGCCAGGCCCATGGCATAGCGGGCGCGGGCGCTGGCTCGGCGCGACAGGTACAGGAACAGGGCGAAGCCCAGGGCCGCCAGGGCCCCCTGCCACAGCGAATGGAGCAGGGTCCAGCCCAGGGCGTTGACGACGTGGCCGGGAAGGATGTTCGCGGCGAAGATCATTTTCCACCTCTTTCCATGTTGTCGAGCAGCTCGCGGATGCGGGAGATCTCCTCGGGGGTGGCCTTGCGGCCGCCGAGCGCCTGCATCACCAGCTTGAGCGCCGAGCCGCCGAAGGCGGTCTCGAGCAGCCGGTCGAGCAGGGCCTTCTGCACCCGGGCCTGCGGCAGGGCGACGCCGTACAGGTGGCTGCGCTGGCTCTCGTCACGCTTGAGCAGCCCCTTTTCGGCCATGATCTGCATGATCTTCAGCGTGGTGGTGTAGCCGACCGACTGGCTACCGCTCTTGGGAACCTTTTCCTCGTTCAGCTTGTCGTTGACGAAGCGCACGGTGCTGGGACCGTGGGCCCAGAGGACGTTCAGGACCTCCAGCTCGGCCGCCGTGGGCTTGATGTCGTTGCCGGCCATATCCGCCTCCTTGAGTACGATCCGACTCGTACTACGAAATGTGTCGTAATTAATATAACGTGGTTTTGCGCAGG